>CAFBOS010000028.1_pt1 | contig 18675 bp, 17 predicted proteins | sample 7269521 | NCBI WGS metagenome assembly CAFBOS01 (sample SAMEA6814119, study PRJEB35770) | uncultured Microthrixaceae bacterium | biome: Freshwater; feature: Freshwater reservoir; material: water | place: Czech Republic | collected 2017-07-26 | depth 30m m | reverse complement strand
GATCCTTCGACATCTGACCGGTACGAGGCGCCTGGACACGGCAGAACAGGCGCGGGCTCCCCGGGGTGCCGGCCGGTGGTGCGCTGCTGATCACCTCGTGCACGATGTGGCGCGCCCGCTCGCGCACCCCCTCATTCATGGGTGACTGCGGTTCCTCCATGTCGATGATCAATGCGTCGGCGCCGCTGTGCATTGCGGCGTCGATGGCGGATGAGTTGGTGCTCGCGACGAACAGGACCGACCGCAAGGGCAGCATCGGCAGACGGTCAGTCATGAACGGGTCGGTTTTCATCGGTCCTCGCCTGCGTCGATCGCTTCGGCCACCGCAGCTTCGACGACAGTTCCCTTGAAGTAATCGGGGTTCATGTTGGCGTGTAGGCGGATGGGATTCGTGAACACGAAGTCGCGGAATCCTGCTTCGTCGATGGTGCCGTGCTCGACCAGCTCCCAGGCCTCGGACACGGTGCCGGTCATGTCGGGCACGTCCCAGTGCGAGATGTCGCTCCCGAACACCGCGCGCAGCTTGGCGCCGTGCGGGTTCACGCGGTCGTTGAACGCCCACGCCACGAGCGGATCATCGGCCTCGCAACCGAAGTAGAAGTTCGGCACGAACTTGTCGCGTAGCTCGGTGGCCGAGCTCACGTGCACTGCGGCGAAGTCGTCGAGCTCGGCGGGACGCGCCCCTGGCCTGGCGAACCATTCGCGCAGGCGCTCCGTGTCGCGGATCATGGCGTCGTCGCCGTGGGAGCCGACGTACGTCATGATCCGGTCGACGTCGAGACGATCAGGGTCGAACTGCCAGATGTCTCGGGCGTTGCGCTTCTCCCAATGGCCGAGCAGCCCGGTGTAAAGACCCGCGGCCCACGCGACGCCACCTTCGAGGAACCCGAAGCGAAGCGTCGGGAACCGATGGGTCACCCCGCCGAGGAACAGCGACTTCGCAGTGGCCTCATGACACTTCGCGATGCCGTCAATGTGGTTGTAGACGTAGTTCGAGACCGAGCGCGAGAGATCGTGGTACTGAACCGAGCTGTGCACGGACGGGGCGATGTTGCGATCAACACAGGCACGCCACAACGGGTCGTAGTCGTACTCGCTGTCGAGGCCGAAGTGGTCGAGCCGATACACCTTCGGCGACAGCGACCCATGCTTGTTCTGGAGTTTCGCGATGGGCCGGCGCGCATATGCGGAGATGAGACATGACTTGAAGCCGAGATCGACCGCGTTGTGCAGTGCCTCGACTGCGAGGTCGGGCCGCTGCATCGGGATCAGTGCGCCGACGGTCATGCGGTCGGCATAGGGCGCGAAGATGCGCGCGTACGCGCGATTGACCGCCATGCACACTGCCGCGCCGAGCTCCGCGTCGTCGATGTCGAGCAGGCCGATAGTCATCGAGGGGTAGAGAATCGTGAAGTCGATCCCGAACTCGTCGAGCCGCTCGTAGAGCAACCCGGGTATGTGCGACGTGGCGCGATCGAGCACGTTCTCGGACGGCCAACCCCACCACGACGGCATCGACGACCACGATTCGCGCGCCCCGCTCAGCGTGCGCGACGAGAGGATGGTCGAGGTATCCGTGGGCTTGAGCGGGTTCTTCAGGTACCGCTCTCGCATCGCGGCACCGCCGATCTCCTCCAAGTTGTGAAGGATCTCGTCGTGCAGCAGTGGCGCCATCTCGACGAAGTGACCGTCGGCGTCGATGACCGGATGCGAGACCTGGGCGCGTACCTGCGCTGATGTGACGCTCATGAGCTCCCCTATTCACCGTCTTGCGTCACCGTATCTCGCGCCACCGAGACAGGACGCCCCGAGGTGGCGCCCAAGTGGCCGACGCCCGGTCTGCGAGGATGACTCAATGCGCGTGTTCAATTGGTTCTTCCGCAATCGCGAAACAGGCGAGATCACCGTCGCGCAGTTCCCGAACGTGCCGCTGTGGATCTTCTTGGGCGCGTCGCTCGTGGCGCGTGCCTCGGGTTACGGTGACGTGAAGGCGATCGCCCGCGGTGCGGCGACGGGCGCTCTCGGCTGGTGGGCGGTCGACGAGGTCGCACGCGGCGTGAACCCGTGGCGACGCGTGCTCGGTGCCGGCGGTCTCGGCCTCGTTGCGTGGCGTCTAGTGTCGATCGGATGAGCGAGACGCACAGCAGCATCCTCGGCACCCGGGTGATCCGGGTCGAAGACCCGGGGTTCCTCACCGTGGGCGGCAACTACATCGCCGACCTCGACCTCCCCGGCGCAGCCCACGTGACCTACGTACGGTCCACGGTCGCCCATGCCCGCATCCTGTCGATTGATACCGAGGACGCACGCCAAGCCCCTGGGGTTGTCGCCGTGTTCACGTCGGCCGATCTGGGCTCCTTACCGCCGGCCGCTCCCCCCATGCCCTTCATGAATCCGGCGATGGCCCGGCCGTTCCTCGCTGGTGATCGTGTGCGTTTCGTGGGCGAACCGGTGGCGGTCATCGTCTCCGACACGCGGACGCAGGGCGCAGACGCGGCCGAGCTCATCCTGGTCGGCTACGAGCCCTTGCCCGCGGTGATCGACTTCGAACACTCGGCCACCGACCCGACGCTGCTCTTCCCTGATGCCGGCACCAACGTCGTGCACGAGATCCCGACCGCGGCCGACCCACAGCTCTTCGACGGTTGTGATGTCACCGTCACGGCACGCCTCGAGAACACCCGCATGGCGGTCGCGCCCATCGAGCCCCGTGCGTGCGCTGCCGTATGGGACGGCGAGCGCCTCACCCAGTGGGCGTGCTCGCAGGGTGCGCACAACACCCGCGCCGGCATCGCCGCGCGACTCGGACTGACCAACGAGCAGGTGCGCGTCATCGTGCCCGACGTCGGCGGCGGGTTCGGCGGAAAGCAGGGCACGTATCCCGAAGAGATCATGGTCGGATGGCTGGCCATCAACCTGGGCCGGCCGATGCGCTGGGTCGAGTCACGCACCGAACACATGGTGGCCTTCGCGCACGGCCGCGGACAGGTCCAGTACGCAACGCTCGGCGGCACCCGCGACGGCACGTTGCTCGCCTACAAGCTGCACGTGGTGCAGGACTGCGGCGGCTACCCGTCGAACTTCGGTGCGTTGATGCCCATGATGACGCGCACCATGGCATCGGGCTGCTACCACCTCCCGAAGATCGAGTACTCGTCGCAATCGGTCCTCACGAACACCACACCGGTCGGCGCGTTCCGGGGTGCGGGTCGTCCCGAGGCCGCGGCGGCAATCGAGCGCATGGTCGAGTTGTTCGCCACCGAGGCGGGCGTCGACGCGATCGAGGTGCGACGCCGCAGCTTCATCCGTCCCGAGCAGTTCCCCTACGAGACGCCCACCGGCGCGAACTACGACGTCGGTGCATACCAGTCGGCCCTCGACGTCGCGCTCGATGCGGCGGGCTACACCGAACTGCGCGCCGAGCAGGCGGCGCGTCGAGCACACGACGACCACGTGCTCATGGGCATCGGCATCGCGACCTACGTCGAGATCACGAACCCCATGAGCGGGGGCGAGTTCGGGGCGATCGAAGTGCATGCCGATGGTTCGGCAACGGTGCGCACCGGATCGTCGCCGCACGGTCAGGGCCACGCCACCTCGTGGTCGATGATCGCGAGCGACCTCACCGGCATCCCGATGGAACACATTCGGTTCGTCTACGGCGACACCGACCTCGTCCCGCGCGGTGGTGGCACCGGCGGATCGCGGTCGCTGCAGGTCGGTGGTTCGGCAGTGAAGATCGCCACCGAGACGCTCGTCGATCGAGCGCGTGGTCTCGCCGCCGATCTGCTCGAGGCGAACGTCGACGACATCGTGCTCGACCGCGGTACGGGTACCTTCCACGTCGCAGGCACTCCCACGCAGGGCCGTACCTGGGCCGAGCTCGCGACTGCCGCGGCCGGGACACCGTCCACACTTGCGGAGGAAGTCGACTTCGTGCCAAACGGTGCGACGTTCCCCTTCGGGACGCAGATCGCCGTGGTCGACATCGACACCGAGACAGGTGATGTGCGCGTGCGCCGCCTCATCGGCGTCGACGATGCCGGCCGCATCCTCAACCCACTGCTGCTCGAAGGTCAGATCCACGGCGGCATGGCTTCGGGAATCGGGCAGGCGCTGATCGAGCACGTTCGCTACGACGAGCACGGCAATCCGCTCACGGCGAACTTCGCCGACTACGGCATCATCTCAATGACTGAACTACCGAGCTTCGAACTGCACGAACACGAGACACCGACGCCGCGCAACCCGCTCGGCGCCAAGGGCATCGGCGAGTCGGGCACCATCGGAGCGACACCCGCGGTACAGAACGCCGTGTGTGACGCACTGGCGCACCTCGGCATCCGCCACGTCGACATGCCGTTCACCCCCGAGCGCATGTGGCGAACGTTGGCTGGCTGACCATGGCCCTTTTCACGATCTACGACGTGCGCGTCCGACCCGGCCGCCTCGACGACTTCTACGCGAAGGAAGTGGGCGGACACGCCATGGCGGTCCGCCTCGGCGCCGAGCAGCCGACCATCCGGCGCGACACCACCGACGACCACCGGTTCATCGTCTCGTTCCGATTCGCCGACCAGGACGCCTACGTCGCGTTCCTCGAACGCGTCGCGCTCGATGAGGAGGCCCAGGTGTACAACGGGGGCGCCAAGCTGCCGGAGAACTCGTCCGAGGTGTTGTCGGTGCGCGTCGTCGAAGACTTCGCGCTGTAGCCGACTTTACGCGACCGCCGACCTCGTTCGACACGGCATCAGCGGCACTTCTCCCCTGCGGCCCGAGCGGCCGCGTGCAGCACACCCACGTCGAAGGCGGCGAGTGCGGCGAGCGGCACCGCGACTGGGTCCATCCCGTCGAGGTACTCGAACGGGTTCACCATGTACTCGGAACCAGCGGAGACGTCACATGGCCCGCTCTGGTCCCGTTGCCGACTCGGCAGGATCGAGCGATACGGTGGCCCGGTGCGTGACACCGATTCCACAGCAGCCCTGGTCGAGCTGCGAAACGCTCGAAAGCGGGTCCGCACGGCGAACATCGACTGGGTCGATGCGATGTATCGCGCGTACATCCTCACCATCGTCGGCGTCGTGGCCGTGATTGTGGCGTCCGGCTACGTGGGTGACTCCGAGGTCTCCGCGCAGGGGCTCGTCGATTTCCGCGAGTACGCGCCCGCAGCCATCGGGCTGCTCGGCGCGGTTGCCATGGCGATCGGTCTGCGCTCGGGCGCACGCGGTGGTCCCCTCGCACTCGAAGCAGCCGATGTCCGTCACGTGCTCCTCGCCCCGATCGATCGTGGCCGCGCGCTCCGTGGGGCCGCGTTCCGCCAGATCCGCCACGCCAGTCTCGGCGCGCTGGCAGTGGGCGCCATCGGCGGCCAGCTCGCCGCACGGCGCCTCCCGGGTAACCCCATCGCCTGGACCCTGTGTGGGGCCGCAGTGACCTTGCTCGCCGCGCTCGCCGCGGTCGGCGCGGGCTATGTCGCCGCAGGGCGCCGGTGGTCGGGCCGGCTCGTCAACCTCGTCGCGCTCGCCATCGTCGCCTGGTCGACCGCCGATCTCGCTGCGGCAACGGCCACGTCGCCCCTCGACCTGTTGGGCCGCCTCGCCCTGTGGCCGCTCCACGTGGACCTGCTCGCGATCGTCGGCATAGTCGTCACGTTGCTCGTACCACTTGCCGGCATTCGCTTCGTCGAGGGTCTGTCAATCGAAGCGGCCGAACGCCGCAGCGCGCTGATCGGCCGGCTCGCCTTCGCCGCGACCTTGCAAGATCTGCGCACCGTGCTGGTACTCCGCCGCCAGCTTGCGCAGGAGCATGCGCGCCGCAAGCCATGGGCGCTCTTCGTGCCCGGCGCGCGGCGTTGGCCGGTGTGGGGTCGTGGTTGTCGAGGCGTGCTCCGCTGGCCGGCGGTGCGCTGGGTGCGCGTGCTCGTGCTCGGCGCGTGCGCCGGAGCCGCCACAGCGGGCATCGCCGAAGGCACCACTCCACTGGTCGTCGCTGCAGGCTTGGCGATGTACATCGCCGGCCTCGACAGCATCGAGCCACTCGCACAAGAGGTCGATCATCCATCACGCACCGACGGCTTCCCCGTGGTCCGAGGCGCCGTGCACGTTCGCCATCTCGCGGTCTCCGGTGTGGTCATGACCATCAGCTCACTCGTCGGGTTGGGGGTGGCGGTCGCGCTGCGGCCACAAATATCGACGTTGGGGGTCGGCGCCGTCACCGTGGTCACCGCCACCATCGGGTCGGTGGCCGGCGCAGCCATCAGCACCATTGCCGGACCACCCGACCAAATCTCGAGTTGGGCCATCGGCGCCCCCGAGATCGCGGGCATGCACACCATCGTCCGGCTGCTCTGGCCACCCGCGCTCTGCACCATCGGTTTCGTCCCGGTGATCGTGGCCACCCGACTCGCCGCCGATCATCGCCCCACCGTCAACTCGACCACCGCTACGAGCGCTTTGCTCGTCCTCATGCTCGAGGTCGGCATGATCGCGTGGGTGTATGCCCGCGAGCCCGTGCTCGCCAACATCCGGGCCAGCTTCGACTCCTTCGGAAAGGCCGCATGAACTCGAGAATTCAAACCACCGTGAAGAAGACCGACGCGCTCCGCATCAAGAGCCTCGGCAAGAGCTACGCCGATCTCGATGCGCTCGAACCGCTCGACCTCACGGTCGCGCACGGCGAGTCCATTGCACTTGTCGGCCACAACGGTTCCGGAAAATCGACACTGCTCCGCCTTCTCGCGGGTCTGCTCGAAGCATCGTCGGGCACAGCACGGATCATGGGCCACCCGATCGGCACCGTCGGCGCACGAGCCGCGCTGTCGTTCATCCCCGACGACCCGGTGCTCTACGACGACCTGAGCGTTCGCGAGCACGTCGAATACATCTCGCGCCTGCACGGCGGTCCGGGTTGCGACACCGTCGCCGAAGCGCTTATCGAGCAACTCGGGCTCGGGCATCGCGCCGACGATCTGCCCACACGGTTCAGCCGCGGGCTCCGCCAGCGCACGTCGGTGCTGGTCGCCTTCTCCCGCTCGTTCGACGTCCTGCTGGTCGACGAACCGTTTGTCGGCCTCGACGCTGCGGGCAAGGCAACCGTGCTCGAACTGTTCAAGAGCGCCAATGAACGCGGCGCGGCGGTGGTCGTCGCGACCCACGAAGAGCAGTACGTGGCTCGGGTCAGCCGATGCGTGGCCTTGCGCGACGGCGTGCTGGTGCACGACGGACCGGCCACCCCCGACGACGTCGTACGCCTCGTCAGCTGAGCAACCACGCCCGGTGTCAGTGCACCGGGCGGCGGCCGGCCTCGGTCGAGGCATGGCGGACCATCGAGCTGCGCACCACCAGGTCGGCGCCGATGAAGTTGTGCCTTGCCGGCTCATTCATGTGGTCGCGCACCAGTTCGGCGACGAGCGTCGCGTCGCCGGCTTCGATCGCATCGGCAATGGCCACGTGCGCGTCGAGGCTGCGCTGACGGAACGACAGGTCGGTGAAGGGTTCGAGGGCCTCGCGCCGCAGCGTGAGCTCCTCGACGTGGGCCGACCACAGCGTCTCGACGGCGCCGAGCACGATGACGAGGGTCTCGTTGCCACAACCGTGCACGAGATCCTCGTGGAACTGGCGAGCGAGCCGGACGTAGGCATCGGTGTCCTCGAACGCGGCCCGTGATTCCTCGATCCGTTCGCGCAACGCCGTCACGACGGTGCCCCGATCGGGCCGGCGCGCCACCATCGCGGCGCACAACGATTCGAGCTCACCGAGCGACACGGCGACGTCGTCGATCGAGATGCCGCGCACCTGCAGCACCATGGCGAGGAGGTACGCGACCTTCTCCGGACGGGGGATCTCGACCTGTGCACCGCCGACGTTGCCGCGGATGATCGTGACGAGGCCTTCGGTCTCGAGGATGCGGAACGCTTCGCGCAGCGAGGGAGGTGACACCGCGAAGTCATCGATGAGCTGCTCCTGGCGAGGCAGGAGATCGCCGTCGGCCAGCTCACCCGAGAGCACCCGATCGCGCAGGTTGTCGGCCACGAGATCGGCGACGCGAGGGCGACGAGCCTGCCTACGTGCCTTGGACGGCGTGGCTTCGGTAGGGCGCATCCGGTTACCGGAAGCCCCACAGGCGCTGGGCGTTGCCCGACAGCATCAGGTTGCGCTCGTCGCTCGGCACACCCGAGAACGCCGCCTGGATGGTACGCCACGAGTTCGGCCAATCGGCGCTGATGTGGGGGTAGTCGTTCGACCAGAGGATGCGCTCCACGCCGACGCTGCCGCGGTTGTGCACCCCGTGCGTGTCGGTCATGAAGCCGTAGTGGAAGTGGCGCTCGATGTACTCGCTCGGCAGCATCTCGAGGCCGAACTGGCTCACCGGGTCGAGCCGTTGGTAGTTGTTGTCGATCTGTTCCTTCACGTAGGGAACCCAGCCGAAGTCAACCTCGGCGAAGAACACGTTGAGTTCGGGGAACCGATCGAACACACCGGCGAAGATCATCTCGACCATGCGGTTCGGTGCGTCATAGAACCGTCCGAACCCCGGCAGCTTCGCGCGATGCGACGCGGGCATCGACTGGCCCAGGCTCACGTGGATCGACAACGTCACGCCGCGCTCGGCAAGCAGCCCGAAGAACTTATCGTCCTCGGGCTCGATGTTGAGCGTGCCGTTGGGGTAGCAGCCCATGACCACGCCGCGGATGCCGGGAAAGTCGAGCACTCGTTCCGCTTCGGCGACTGCGTACTCGGCGCCTCGGTTCGGCACGATGGCCAGACCGCCGAAGCGCTCGGGCGCATACGAGCAGTACTCGGCGAGCCAATCGTTGTAGGCGCGCACCATGGCGAGGTGGTACTCAACATCGGGGTTGGCGATGATGGCCTGCGACAGCCGCGGTGTCGGGTAGAGCATCTCCGCGTCGACCTTGTCCGCGTCCATCTCGTCGATGCGGGCCACCGGATCGAAGCCACCGCGGCGGATCTCGTCGAAGCGGCACCAGCCCTTCATCTGGTCGGGCGGCAGGCCCGCACAGGCGTTCATGCCGAAGTTGATGGGGTCCTTCACGCCTTCGATGACCCAGGCGTCACCCTCGTCGAAGCGCACCACCTTGGGCGCTCGGTCGCGCATTGCCGCGGGCACCCGGTCAACCCACACATCGGGGGGCTCGTTGACGTGGCCGTCAGCCGAGATCAGGCGGTAGCGACGGCCGGGCGTTGCAGCATGTTCCACGAGGACCTCCAAGGCACTGTTCTATATAAGATTACACATATAGAAGCCCCTGTCCACGCGCCGGTGTCCACGAGCCGTTACACGCGCGGCTCGCCGGGCTCGGCACGCGTCACTCTCCGGATAGCAGACGCCGTGGGTTCTCGACGAGGAAGCGGTCGATGGTGTCGTCGTCCACACCACCGTTTCGCAGGGCCGGTACGACCTCCGTGAACAGATACGTCATCGAAGGATGGTTGATCGGGTGCGGCAACCAGTCGATGTGGCAGCAGTAGTCGTGCGACACCACGATCTGGCCCGCGTGGCCACGAGCGCACAGCGCGGCGATTGCTGCGACGCGACGCTCGAGCGACAGGTTGGCGTCGTAGCCGAAGCGATCCATGCCGAGGAACGCTCCCGTGTCGGCCATCTCGTACAGGTAGTCAAGGTCGTCGGTGTCACCGCAGTGCCCGATGACCGTGCGGGTGAGATCGACGCCTTCCTCGCGAAACACGCGCACCTGATCGCGGCCGCGGTGCGTCGCGGCATGGGTGTGGGTGGAGATCGGCGCGCCCGTCTGTACGTGCGCCTGCGCGACCGCTCGCAACAGCTTCTCGTTGTCGCCGGTGAGCCCTGGCTCGTCGGTCGGGCACTTGAGGATGCCCGCCTTCGAGTCCGTGCCGGCTATGCCCTCGGTTATGTCGAGCACGAACTGTTCGGCGAGGTGCTCGACCGAACGCTGCCGGAAGTACCCGGGCAGCCGATCGAAGAAATACGCGCCGGTTGCCGCCACGATGTTCACCGAGGTTCGCGCCGCGACGTCGCGAAAAATAGTGATGTCGCGGCCGAGTCCGAGCACGGTGAGATCGATGATGGTCTGCGCACCGAACGCGGCGACGTCGTTCACCCGCCGCACTGCAGCCTCGATCATGACGTCGCGGTCGTACAGGCGCGGGAAGGCTTGCGGTACACCGTCGGACAGCACGTGCAAGTGCTCGTGCGCCAACGTGACTCCGACTGCGTCGGGCGCGATCGGCCCGAGGACCGTTTCCACCATTGCCATCGACTGCTCCTCGTTGCGGCAGGGTCGATACGCCTAAGGGCGCACCTCGTGGTCAGGCCCCTTGCAGGATGAGCGCCGACTGCTCGCTCATCACCCCACCGGTGCCCGACACGTATGCCAGATCATGCCTCGTGAGCTGACGCGCCGCGCCCCGGCCCATGATCTGCCGTGCCGCTTCGACCACGTGCGACATACCACCCGCCAGGCCACATTGCCCGAAACCCAACTGGCCCCCGTGGGTGTTGCAGGGGAAGTCGCCCCGGTACGAGAGGTCGTGCTCGCGCACGAACGCCATACCCTCACCCTTGCCGCAGAAGCCGGCATCCTCGAGCGTTAACAGCACGGTGATCGTGTAGCAGTCGTAGATCTGCACCATGTCGACCGCCGAGCGCGACACACCGGCCATTGCGAACGCAAGATCCGATGCCGGCCCCACCGGTGTCCGGGTGAGATCGGGCGTGTACGTCGGCGTCTTATGCATGATGTGCTCGCCGAAGCCGGTGACAAACGCCGGACGATGCTTCGCGCGCGACGCGCGGTCGCGGCCCGCCACCACGATCGCGGCACCTCCGCTGCACGGCATCACGATCTCGTGCATGCGCAACGGATCGGCGATCATCCGCGAGGCCAACACGTCGTCGGGCGTGGTCGGGCGACCGAAGAAGGCCGCGGCCGGGTTGACCGCGGCGCTCGCCCGCTGGTCGGAAGCGATCTTGGCGCGCGCCCATTCATCCCAGCCGAACGTGTCGTGATAACGCGTCGCGTACCCGGCGAACCCGCAGTTCTGCGCGACGTTACCGAACGGGATCTCGAACTCGGCCTGCGGCGAACCCCACAACGCGCTCGACGCCCCCCACATCAGCCGCGCATCGGGGGGCTCGGGCACCGGGTTCGGGGGCACCGGCCGGGCCGGTGCCGCGCACACCACCACGTCGCAGATGCCGAGCTCGATGGCGGCAGCGGCACGCCAGACCATGCCGACGGCGGTCGCGCCGCCCAGGTCGACACGTTCGGCGAGGTTCACGCTCCACCCGCAATACTCCGCCACGGTGGCCGGTACGAACATCGACGACTCACGCACGTCACCGCCGCAGCAGATGCCATTGACATCACGCGAATCGATGCCGGCATCAGCCAAGGCAATCGCCGCGAGCTCGGCCCATTGCTCGAGCGTCGACGTCGGTGTGCCACAGAAGTTCCGTTCGGCATCGTGCTCGGCGATGCCGACGATCGCCGCGTTCCCTCGCAACCCCATGAGTCGTCCCCGTTCCGTATCCGGTACCCGAAGGCTGGTGCATCCCGCACACGTTGTCAGGCGCAAGAATGCACGACATGGATCTTGCACGGTGGGGTTTCGACGAGAACGCAGTGGTGCTGGTGACCGGGGCGGCAAGTGGCATCGGCCGGGCCACTGCGCTGCGCTGTGCACAGGCGGGCCTGCGCGTGGCCTGCTGGGACCTCGACCAAGGCGGCCTCGACTCGGTGGCCGCCGAGATCCACCTCGCAGGCGGCACGGCCCACACCGCGGTCGTCGACATCTTCGACGATCACGCGATCGACGCCGCGTTCGGTGCACTGGAAGCGTCGTGGGCACCTGTCCGCCATCTCGTGAACAACGCCGGCCCGCGCTCGGTCGACCCGCATGGGTTCCGAGAAGCCATCAGCATGGCGGTCGGCAGCATGGAGGCCATGATCCAACGGTTTCTCCGCGGCATCGACGCCGCGCCGTCCGACGCGACCGAGCATGCGAGCGTGGTCAGCGTGTCGTCGGTCGCCGGGAACTTCACCGGTTCGAACCCACCGTGGTACCCCACCGCTAAGGCCGCAATCGCCGGGCTCACTCGAGCGCTCGCCCTGAACGAAGGACACCGCTGCCGGTTCAACGCTGTTGCGCCTTCGGCTGTCGCGACACCGCGCATGACTAGCTACTCCCAGAGCGACGCCGGTCGTCGCTGGGCCGAGACGAACCCGCTCGGACGGTGGGCCGACGGTGACGACATCGCACGCGCGATCCTGTTCCTGCTGTCCCCGTTCGCCGGCTACGTCAACGGCGTACTGCTCCCCGTCGACGGGGGTCAGCTCCTCGTGCTCTGAGCTGGCTGCGCCCGCTCAGTCGAGCAGCAGCTTCACCGCGCCTGCAAGGCCGCAGATCACCACGATGGCCCGTAGCACGAGGGGGTTGATCCTGCCGACCAAGCGCCCGCCGATCATCCCGCCCAACAAACTCGCGGGCGCCATCACCAACGCGAGGCTCCACACGACCTTGCCGCTCATCAAGAAGAACAGCGCGGCGACCACGTTGGCCACGAGCCCGAGACCTTGCTTCAACGCGTTAAGCCGGGGCATCACGTCGTCGAGCAACAGCCCCAGCATCGCGAGCAGCACGATGCCGAGTCCGGCCCCGAAGTAGCCGCCGTAGACGCTCGCGGCGAAGATCGCGACGACCGACCCGTACGACGGCCGTTCGTCGCCGTGCACCACTGATCGGGGCGGCAACCGGCGCTTGATCTGGTCCTGGAAGAGCAACACACCGCTTGCCGCGAATAGGAGGAACGGCACCACGCCACGGAACAGCTTCTCGGACGTGGACACCAACAGCACCGAGCCGCAAAGCCCACCAGCCACTGCGGCAAGGCCGAGCCACCGGAGCCGAGTCCGCTGTCCGGACAACTCGCGGCGCTGTGCATGTGCACTGCCGAAGTAGCCGGGGCACAGCGCGACGGTGTTGGTGATGTTCGAGCGAACCGCCGGAACGCCGAGCGCGACCAACGTTGGGAAGCTCAAGAGCGAACCCCCGCCGGCCAGTGCGTTGATGACACCTGCGCCCGCGGCAGCGAGTGCGGCGAGCAGATGGTCGGTCGTGCTCAGATCCACGATGAGCGAGGCTACCGGGGGCTACCTGCGACCACCCGGTCTGCCGCTCAAGCGGGGGCGAAGGAACGTATGACGCGCTCGTAGATCTTCAGTGCCCGCCCACTCGACTGCTCTGGGATGTCGGCCTGGAGTTCGATCACCGAACCGATCGAACTGAGCACGTACATCTGCGCCGGGCCGTCGGGGAGCTCGAGACTTGCGCTGAACGAGGTGCCGAAGGTGACATCGCGAGCAAGGCCGAACATCATCCGACCACCCAGCTGCCCCGCGACGCTGCTTGAGTAGCTGCGCAGCGCGGAGTCCGATACCAACGTTGGGTTCGGGGCCCGCACGGTGACGGTGAACGTGACGTCGGGCAGGACGTAGCGGTCGTAGCGGTACGAGATCCCCGTCGAGTCGTCAAGGATCGCGCTGCTCGATTTCGTCGGCAGTTCGACGAGGACGTCGCCGTAGCGAACGGTTCGCCATGGAAGGTTGTCGACCGGCGTGGACGGATTGCGAACTGCGGCGGCGGCGTCGTTCGCGAGCGCGCTGCGCACGTAGCGCACGCCGAGCAGCGCGGCGACGAGCAGCACGATTCCGATCACGACCTTGCGCCGTCCCGGCCTCGGGGCGCGGACGACACGCTCGGGCGCTCGGGGGCGCGCCGTCGCACGCGAGGGCGGAGGCGACGGTTCAGTTCGGACGGCCGGCGTCGCGGAATCGGCCTCGACCCGGGCCGGCGCCGCAACGCGCGCGTTGTACATCTTGGTCAGCTGTTGGCGCGTCGTCTCGGCCAGGTCGTCGATGACCGTATCGAGCTCGGTGGCCACAGTTGGCGACTGCGGCGTGCGAGGACCGAACATCGCTCGGGTCGGCATGGGAACGTTGTCCGGCCGGGCCCGACTTCCTCCGTCCAGCGACTCGATCTCCTCGTTGAGGGCCTGTTCCAACAACACCGCGAGTGCGGGGCCCCAGGGCGCGCTGATTGTGGTCTGTCCCGCGCCGACCATCACCGACTCGCGTTGGCCGAGGACACGCGCCAGATCCTGTTCATGCGCACCCATGAGCGACCGCTGACAGGCCATGCACACACGGCGGCCTTCAGTATCGACGTAGCTGCAGCGCGGACAAACCTTCACGAGCCTCATCTCTCGAACGCTTCGACACGGCTCGGAGAAGCCGCTTCCACGCGCTATCGACGTGCGGCGCGGCCGGCTTGAGCGGGTCGGTATCAATGGGGCGTTCGACCCTCTCGCGGCGGCCGTCCAGGAGCCGGGGTCGATGGTCGACAGCGCACTGGAGGGTGGTCGGCTCCCACGCGACGGAAGCAAGCCGCCCTTTTGTCTCGAAGTACTTTCGTCGACCAACCATGTCGTGACCTAGGCTCCCTTGAATGCAAACCGAAGAACGGCTCTCGGGGAGCGGTCTCAAGCCGCGCGAGATCCACGTCGTGATGATCGCGGTGATGACGGGGATGTTCCTCGCCGCCATCGACGGAACCATCGTGAGCACGGCGATGCCCACCATCGTGGGCGAACTCGGCAACCAGAGCCAAGCACCGTGGATCACCGTCGGCTACCTCATGACGCAGTGCATCTCCACGCCGATCATCGGCAAGATCAGCGACCTCTTCGGCCGCAAGCAGGTGTTCCAGGCCACCATCGTGGTGTTCCTCGCTGCCTCCGTGTTGGCCTCCGCCGCGCAGAACATGCCGCAGCTCGTGCTCTTCCGTGCGCTGCAGGGCATCGGCGCCGGCGGCCTGTTGTCCTTGCCCATGGCCATCGTCGGCGACATCCTCCCGCCCACGGAACGGGCGCGCTACCAGGGTTACATCGCGGCGTCGTTCGCGTTCGCGACCTTGCTCGGCCCGCTCGCCGGCGGCTTCTTCGTCGACCGCTTCAGCTGGCGATGGGTGTTCTTCATCAACCTGCCCATCGGCCTGATGTCGATGGTGTTGGTGCAAAAGAAGTTGCACATATCCCGCACGCCAACCAGACGCAGCATCGATTTCGCGGGCGCATTCGCGTTGTCCGCAGCGATCTCGCCAGTAGTGCTCGCACTTCTGTGGTCCGGCGAGACCCACGGCTGGGACTCCTCGCAGACCCTCGGACTGTTCGCCCTTGGTGCGCTCGCCACGCTGGTGTTCGTGCGCATCGAGCTGCGGGCCACCGAACCCATCCTGCCGATGTCCATGTTCTCGGATCGCGTGCTGCGCACCAGCCTCATCGGTGGGTTCGTGATCGGCATCGCGATGTACAGCGTGGCCAGCTGGACGACGTTGTTCCTCCAAGTGGTCGCGAACACCTCCGCTACCGTGTCAGGGTTGCTCACCGCCCCGAACGCGTTCGGCCTCACGATCGCCTCGATCGTGTCAGGTCGCCTGATCGCGAAGCACCGGATCTACAAGCCGTTCCCGATCATCGGTGTCGCGATCCTCGGCGTCGGCGCCGTGCTACTCGGCACCATGAACGAGAACACGGGCAAGTGGGACGTGTGCCTGCGCCTGGCCGTCGCCGGGCTCGGCATGGGTCAGATCGGGCCGTCGCTCACGATCATCGTGCAGAACGCCGTCGACTACAAAGACCTCGGGGTGGCCACCGCCGGGCTGAGCTTCATCCGCACACTCGGCGGGGTCTTCGGCAGCGCAGTGATCGGGGCCGTGTTCCAGAACCGGCTCAACGTGCTGATCCCGCGCTATGTGGGCGCCGAAGCCATGGCCACGCTGCCCGATCCCCAGTCGCTGCGCGGCAAGCCATCGGTCATCCATGCGCTGCCCGAACCCATCCAGGGCCAAGTGATCCGCGCGTTTGCCGATGCGATCAGCATCTCCGTGCGTTGCGCCATCCCGGTGCTGATAGTTGCACTGATCGTGTTTGCGATGATCCCCAAGATCCCGCTGCGCGACACCTTCGACTCGTCACACGCCACGTCCACCGAGTAGCCCCGCCGCACTCAGGTGTGCGCGTCGCTCACTGCGGACAGCAGGGCCAGGATCGCCGCATTGAACGGCGTTGGCACACCGAGCTCGGCACCTACGCGCACCACTGCGCCGGTGAGCGAGTCGTGCTCCATGTGCCGTTTCGCCAAGCGGTCGTACAGCATCGACGAGCCCATCTCTGGGTTCGTCGTCGTCATGCCGAGCACCATGGCCTCGGCTTCGGCCGGGTCGACCCGAGCACCGGCCGCGACGCCGACGCGCAGACACTCGGTCGCGAGCTCGATGCAAAGCCGTTGGATGTCGGGTCGGTGCATGACCGCGAGCCGCTGCAACGTGAGCGACGTCATCGCCGACGCGGTGACGTTCGAGACGAGCTTGCGCCACTTGGCGGTGGTGAAGTCGTCGGTGGCGATGACGTTCGCGTCGGTGCCCGTGAACAACGCTGCGAGCTCCGAGGCAAGCGGGCCGGCCGGCACCTCGAGGTTCGAGAACCCGTGGTGCACGATCTCCCCCGGCGCCACCGCCTCGGCACCGCACAACACGATTGCCGGGAGCACCAGCGTGTCGCCCACGTACGGATGCACCCGCGACTCGTGTTCGACGCCGTTCTGCATGACCACCACGCCACGCGTCGACGACCCGCACGATGAGCGCAACCAACCACCCGCTCCGTCCGTCTGATGCGCCTTGGTCGCGAGTAGCACCCATTCGCCCTCGACCGCGTCCCTCGGATCTGTACGCGCCGCAACCGCGAGCTCGCGCACCGACCCGTCGAGTTGGGTCACTCGCAACGAATCGAACGGTGAGCGCGAACACAGCACGACCTCATGGCCGTTGCGAGCCGCCTCGACTGCAAAGTAGCCGCCGATCGAGCCGGACCCGATGACGACGATGCGAGCCACGGTGACGCCTACAGCGTGCCGTAGGGGAACTTCGCGTCGACCGCGCCGTCGACGAGGATGGTGCGCCCCGACACGAACGACGAGAGGTCGGAGGTGAGGTACAGCACCGCACCGGCGATGTCGTCGGGCCGACCCATGCGCCCGAGCGGAACGACCGCGATGTTGCGTTCACGCTGGTCCTCGGTGAACGCGGCCTCCATGCGCGGCGTGAGGATGACCCCCGGCGCAACGGCGTTGGCGCGCACTCCGAGCGGGCCAAGCTCGACAGCGATCGACTGGATCCAGGCCATGAGTGCGGCCTTGGCCGCGCCATAGGCGGCATGCATCGGCGCGCCGCTGAAGCCGCTGGCCGAGGCGATGAACACCATGGTTCCGCCGCCGGTCTTGACCATGCGCCGGCCAAACTCCTGCGAGAGCAGGAATGCGTGGCGGAGGTTCATGTCGAACGACCAGTCCCAGTTCTCGTCATCCATGTCGAGCAGGCTCGCCCAGCGGGCCATGCCGACGATGTCGACGATGCCGTCGATGTTGCCGAGCTCCTGGTCGGCGAAGTCAGCCAGGCGCGCCGCCTCGGCGCGGGTGGTGACGTCACCTGACCACGGCACACCGATGCCGATCTCCTCGGCGATGTCCTTGGCCCGATCCTCGTCGATGTCGACGCACACGATCTTGCGCGCCCCGACCTGTGCGAGGGCGTGACAGGTCTGGCGGCCCATGCCCTGGCCTGCGCCGACGACGACGTAGCTGCGGCCGTCGACTCGCAGCTTCCCTGCGTAGTCGGGTACTGCGGAGTTGTCTGCTGCGACCATGGTTCCCCCGTGCGATCTCGGTGCTTCCGGCCGGACCTTTGGTGGCCCCGGTCGGGCCGCCAACCTAGCAGGCGACATACTCTGGCCTCATGGGGCAGCAACCGCAGACGACGCAGACGACCGGGCTTCTGATCGTGTGCAGCAAGTGCAACAAACCGGCCGAGGAAGCGGCCTGGTCGGCCTGGTACGACGACCAGCACCTTCCCGACCTCTTCGCCCACGCCGGCGATGATGCCCCCAAGGTGGCTACGCGCTTCGAACAATCGCGCAAGCCCGAACCCGGAATGCCCGGCATGGGTTTCTCGCACGTCACCATCTACGAGTTCACCGGCGCCGATCCGCTACGCAAGGCGGCACGACTCGTCGGCATAGACGCGGAGCTCCGGGCCGAGGGTCGCATCCTGAAGACCCATTCGGTCATCGATGCGCAGACCTTCACCGTGCACGGACCGTACGCGACCAAGCCCGAGCCGTCCGCCGCGTTGCGCGGCCACATCCTGGCCTGGGTGTTCCCGAACGATCCCTCCCGCGAGACCGAGTGGACCACCTGGTACGACCACGAGCACGTTCCCGACATGATGGATTCCGGCGCGTTCGCGGCGGCCACGCGCTGGGAACGCTCCCCCCGAGTTGCCTACGGCCCGAACTTCATCACGCTCTACGACGTCGCGCATTCCACCGTCGACATTGCCGTGCAACGCTCCGCGGCGGTGATGCCCGGCATCATCGCCGCGGGACGCAAGCACGAGACCCATACCGGCGCACTCACCCTGACGCTCGTCCCTACCGGCCGCTACCGCGGCACCGGCTACCGCAGCTGACCAACGGCGGCGTCCGACCAACGGCGGCGTCCGACCAACGGCGGCGTCCGACCAACGGCGGCGTCCGACCAACGGCGGCGTCCGACCAACG
>CAFBOS010000025.1_pt1 | contig 19938 bp, 17 predicted proteins | sample 7269521 | NCBI WGS metagenome assembly CAFBOS01 (sample SAMEA6814119, study PRJEB35770) | uncultured Microthrixaceae bacterium | biome: Freshwater; feature: Freshwater reservoir; material: water | place: Czech Republic | collected 2017-07-26 | depth 30m m | reverse complement strand
GGCGATCGACCCGGGCCAGTTCGAGGGCCCACAACGTGGCGGCATCCGCACTGACGAGGAGTTGGTCGCGGAGTGCGCCGGCGGCGGTATGCGCGTGCTCGTACGCGAGCAGCGCGGCTTCGAGCTTGGCCGTTGTGCTGCGGAGGTCGGTCTCGAGGGCATCAAATCGTGCTTCGGCCTCGACGTGGGCCGATTCGGCATCGTCGGCGCGGATCACCTGTTGGGCCCGGTCGTTTCGCACCGTGTCGAGGTCGTCGGACAAGGTGCCGATGCGGTCGATGGCCGCGCCGAGTGCGTGGCCCTGACGACGCATCCGCACCCCGAGTGCGAGTGCCGCAGCGAGGGCAGCGATGGCGAGAAGGATTGGGAAGACCATTGCGTGCACCCTACCGAGTCACCCCGGGGAGCTACTCGCGCTCGACCGGTGACGGTGACGGGATCACGTCACGAGGTTGAACAGGTCCGGATCGCTGGTCCGCAGGCGCCGGTAGCAGGCGCTCCACATCTGTGGCAGGTAGTGCTGGTGGTACTTGGCCTTGGCCCGGACCACCTCGGCGATGGGGAACTCTGTTCCGTCGATCGCCTCGGCCTCGAGGTGGTACCGGGCCGCTTGTTCGAGCGTGAGCGCGAGAATGGTGGCCTTCTCGAGCGTGTCGCTCACCACGATGGCGCCGTGGTTCTTGATCAGCACGACCGAGCGCTCGCCCAACTTGCCGGCCATCTCGTCGCCTGGCACGGGCGGCTTCGTCCCGTCGTCAGCGTGGAGGATCTGCTCGTCGTGGAACAGCACACTTGCCACGTTGTACATTCCGATCTCGCGATCGCGCGTGACGAACGTGCTCAACCAGTGCGAATGCGTGTGGATCACCGATCCCACCTCGGGCCGGACTCGATAGAACGCAGCGTGGAACTTGATCGCGGGCGACGCCGGCCAATCGCCACGGACCACGTTGCCGTCGAGGTCCGAGGTGACGACCTGTTCGGGCGTGGTCTCGTCAAAGAAGCCGAAAGCGCTCACGTCGAATACGTCGGTGCCCGGCACGCGCACGCTGACGTGGCCGGCCACACCGCTGTCGCAGCCGCCTCGAGCAAGGATGCGCCGCGCCGCAGCGACTCGGAACCGTGGGTCGTTCTCGTCCATGGTCCGACACTAGGGCGGATACCGGCCCGGTTGCTCGGTGCCTTGTTGTCGACGGTCTCGGTGATCGGCGGTGGGATCCGATCGCGCAGGTGCCCCGGCTGGTCGACGGTGACGATGCCACGCGGGCGCTGCTGAACGCCTTGAACGAGGCACTCGGCCGCTGACTACCATCGCCTCGTGGCCAAGTTCACCATCACCGACAAGGCAGCCGTCGATCCCTCGACGACCTACCCCGCGCCGTTCGCGACCTGTCGCGGCGAGGTCACTGCGCGACTGATGAGCCCGCCCACGTACCCGACCTGGCTCATCGAGGCCGATCTGGCCGACGGCGCTGCCCTGCAGTGGCCCGATCGTCACGGCGATGAGGCCGTGTACGTCGTGTCCGGCGCGCTCGATGTCGCGGGGCGCATCTGTCCGGCCGACGGATGCGTGGTCGTCGAAGCAGGCGTCGCTGCGTCGGCGCGAGCGGTCGGATCGACCCGTGTCGTCCACGTGGGTCCTTTCGACGCCGACCAACCGACTGATGGTCTCTACGGTGCGCCCGTGCCCCACGGCCACCAGGTGCACGTGGTCGGCCCGGGCGGGTGGTTCGCGTCGGGTGGACGCGAGAACGTCGTCGCCCGGTGGTTCGCCGATTCGACGTGCCCCACGTGTCGGGTGTCGTTCTTCCACGTGGCCCGTACCGACGGTCTGGTGAAGGATCTCCCGCACACGCACACGCAGGACGAGATCATCTACATCCTCGGTGGCAGTGTGATCATTGGCCGTCACGAATACGGCCCTGGTCACGCGATCGCGATTCCGGCCAACATCCGTTACACGGTCACCACCGGTCCGAACGGCATGGCGTTCCTCAACTATCGGCGCGACGTGTCCACGCAGGCCTATGGCAAGGTCAAGCCGCCCGAGCTCGAGGGTGGCATTGTGCGCGGGGGCACCGAAGTGCGCGACTTCGTCGGGGCGACCTAAGCCCTCTGCTCAAAGGTGCGGGCTCGGGTCACGAACCACGTCGAGATCGATGTCGTAGAGGCGGGCCACGTTCTTCCACGTGAGCTTGTCGCGGGTGTCTGCGTCGATCCCGAACTCCTCGCACTCCTGGGAGACGCTTTCGTTCGAGCGAGGCCAGGTGGCGGATCCGTGGGGATAGTCGTTCGACCACATGAAGTGGTCGGCGCCCGTGAAACGCAGGTTGTTCAACCCGACCGGATCGGCGATGTAGGTGCACCACACGTTGTTGCGGAAGTAATGCGACGGCTTCTCGGTGAGCGGCGTCTCCATGAGCGACAGGAACCGGCCGAAGGTCGAGTCGATGCGGCGTTCGAGGCGCGCCGCGTAGTCGATGCCCGCTTCCGCGGCAACGATGTTCAGCTTGGGGTGGCGTTGGAACACGCCGGCCGCGATGAGTTCGACGATGCTGCGTTGCACCTCGTCGCGCGACTCGAAGCCGAAGTAGAAGGTGTCCTCGATGCTCTTACCGAACTTGGCCACGCTGTTCTTGGTCCGGTGCCCGGCGAGGATGTGGATCGACAGCGGCATCTCGAGCGCGGCTGCGGCAGCCCAGAGCTTCTCGTAGTGGGCGGTGAAGAACGAGTGCCCTCGGTCGGCTGGGGGCGAGGTCCAGAACAGGCCGCCCCGGAGCCCGAGCGCCTTTGCCCGTTCGAGCTCGCGGACCCCTTCGTCGATATCCCACAGGGGCAACAGGGCGATGCCGAGCAGGCGATCCGGGTCGGTCTTGCAGAAGTCGGCCAACCAGTCGTTGTACACGCGCAGGCACGCGGCCTGGAAGCTCGCGTCGTCGAGTTGCAGCAGGCTCAGCCCGGCGGTGGGGTAGAGCACGTCGGCATGCACGCCATCGGCCCACAGGTCGCGCAGGCGCTCGTGTGGATCGTGGCCACCCCGGGCACCGATCCAGGCCGAGGGGTCCGCTGCGAGTCGCGCGCCGACGTCGGCGTTCGAGATGCCCGCGGTGCGTGACAACGTGAGGTCAACTCCTCGCGCATGCCCCGGCATCTCGAAGTACCAGTGATGGTTGCTGGGATCCTGCACCGCGCGCGGTGCCTGATCGGTGAGCGATGCCGGTAATGCTTCGACCCAGAGATCGTGCGGCTCGACGACGTGTGAATCAGCTGAGATCAACATGGTGCTGCCCCCTCCCGGGCCATCGTAGATGAGGCACTCGGCAGCTGCGGCGGTCAGGCCATGCCGAACAGCGCGAGGGCGGCGCGTGGCGGCCCGGTATCGCCATGCTTCAGCATCGAGGCCCGCTCGGCGTTGACCGCGTCGAACTCCGCGTGGGCCCAGGCATGCCACGGTCCCTCGGCGATCGCTCGACCGTCGGTGCCCGCGTCGAGGCACTCGGCCAGGTACGCGGCGAACGATGCGACGTCGTCGGCGTCGCCGATCGGACCCACGCCGGGCACGATCAGCGCACCCCACTGCGCCACTTGGTCGAGGGATTCGAGCCACGCGCCGAAGTCGGCCTCGAAGCCGAGCGGCCGGGCCTCGAAGCTGCACGTCGCGCCGGCGAAGACCACGTTGGCGTGCGGAACCTGCACCACGAGGTTGTCGTCCTGCAGACCGGGAAGCGGCGCGGCTACCACCTTCTGGGTGAGCCACGCCGGCTGTTGCACCACGTGGCTCACGTTGCGGGCGGTGAGGTCATCGAACTCGCGCGCGTGGTCTGGGAAGAGGTGCTGGTAACCGGCGATGTTGGGCGGCAGGTCGAGGTTCGCACTGGTCGTGGGCGATCCGTATACCGCGGCCAGCTTGAACGTGGTGCTGCCACCGACGAACGGCACGTGACTCGAGGTGAGCACCAGGCGACGCACCGGCCGGCCGAACCGGTCGAGCGCCGCGAGGAGGTCCCGGGCTTGCGATGCAACGAGGAGGGAATCGATCACCGTGAGGCCGTCGTCCTCGACGACGATGCCGGCGTTCGGGGCGTCGAGTCGGCCCTGACCACACCACACGTAGACGTCGTCGCCGATCTCGATGAGCACGCGGCCGACCCTACCCGGGCCCCACTGCGGTGGGTGACAGCACTACCTTCAGGAACACCCGACTTCGGCCGACAGACGAATACGGTGCATGTGTAAGTCGACGAGAGGAATGGAACCATGGGTGGTCTCGGGACACCAGAGTTGCTGATCGTGCTTTTGGTCGTGACGTTGATCTTCGGGGGCGCCAAGCTGCCCCAGCTGGCCCGATCGCTCGGGCAGGCCAAGAACGAGTTCAAGCGCGGTGAGGACGACGGCGTCGAGCCGAAGTCCGTCCCGAAGATCTGACCACCGACAGCCAACCTCACCCCGAGCGGGCCCTCAGGCGCGCATGAGGCCGCCGCCATCGAGCATGAGCGTTTCGCCGGTCATGTAGCGGCACGCGTCCGACAGCAGGAACTGCACCGGCGGGGCGATGTCGTCCTCGGGATCGCCGTCGCGATCCATGGGGTGCATCGAGTACATCGCGTGCCACGCGTCGCGTCGGATGTCGTCCTCGCCCGGTGGCTCGCGATGACCGGCCGCGGCGGGGCAGTAGCAGTTGACCACGATGCCATGGCGGCCCCATTCGCGAGCTGCCGTGCGCGTCAGGCCACGGATCGCTTCCTTCGACGCGTTGTACGGTCCGAAGCCTGACGCGCCGCGGATGCCGTTGGCCGAGGCCACATTGACGATGCGGCCCCATCCCTGCGCCGACATGTGCGGGAACACGGCCTGCATGGCCCACAACGTGCCGTTCGGGCCGGTGCGATAGAGCACGTCCATCTCGGCCTCGGTCACCTCTTCGAGAGGCTTGGCCGACACGAACGACTGCGCGTTGTTGACGATGCCGTCGATGCGACCGAATGCCTGCACAGTCGCGGCGACCATAGCGAAGACCGACTCGCGCGAACCGACGTCGCATTCGACGCCCAGGTTGGTCACCCCGAGCGAATCGAGTTCGGCGATCACGTCGTCGAGTCGGTGCTTGCGGTACTCGGCAACCACGACGGTGGCGCCGTTCTTGCCGATGTGGCGCGCGATGCCGCGTCCGATGCCTCGACCTGCGCCGGTCACGATGACGACGCGTCCCTGCACTCCGTGCTCAGTCATGATCCCCCTCGGGGCTTCGCGCCCGCTGCATTCTCGCGGCTCTGGTGGCCGCTCGGCCACCCCGTGGCCAGATTCGATCGGTGATCACCGCGCGAGGCCCCGCCATCGCCGGCGGTGGGCGCGATCAGGGCCACCGTCGGGCCGTACCCGGTTCAGACCCGAGGTCGCGCGTGCGTCGCGCCCCTGGACCGTCGACGGAGTCGATCGCTCCCGGCTGTGCACCGAGTTGGCACAGCTCGCAGGCCGGGAGGTCATCGTCTGCGCCAGCCAAGCGAACACGTGCCCTCCCAGCTGGGTTCAGCGCGTGGTGACGAGACCGCCGTCCACCGGGATCAGCGCGCCAGTTAGGTACGCCCCGGCACGCGACGCCAGGAACAGTGCGATGCCGGCCATGTCGTCGCTTCTTCCGATGCGACCGAGGGGGATGCGGGTTACGAGATCAGCCCCGTGCTCCTCGAGGGTGGAGCGCATCATCTTCGACTCGAACGGCCCCGGCGCCACCGCGTTCACCGTGATGTTGTCCACGGCGAGGCGGCCAGCGAGCACCGACGTCAGGTGGTGCAGCGCCGCCTTCGATGCGGCGTACGCGTAGTTCTCGTAGATCGGCACGTGCATGCCGTCGATCGAGCCGATGTTGATCACCCGTGCGGGGTCTTCGGCGGTCGCCGCGGCCACGAGATCGGGGGTGAGGGCGCGAGTGAGCTCGAACACGGCATGCACGTTCAGCTCCATGCAGCGGTTCCACGCGTGCGCCGGGTATTCGGCGTACGACGCGCCCCAGGTCGCGCCTGCGTTGTTCACGAGCACGTGAACCGCTTCGCCGGCACCGCGGAGATGCGACGCAAAGGCGACACAGCCTTCGGTGCTCGCAAGATCGGCCTGCACCGGGATGCACGTGCCGAATGACGAGAGGTCAGCCGCGGCTTGCTCGCACACATCGAATTTGCGCGACGCGATGATGGTTCGCGCTCCGGCGCGCACGAAGCCTTCGGCGATCATGCGGCCGATGCCTTGCCCGCCGCCCGTGATGACCGCAGTCTTGCCCCGCAGCCCGAACATGTCGATGAGGTAGTCGCTCACATGTCGCTCACTGCGCGTCGCGTGGTCACCGTGGGATGTCGCCGGTGAGGTGGTGACTCAGGTCGCCGACCAGATCGATGAGCGTGTAGTCGCGCTCCACCCATTGCCACTTGCCATCGACCTTGGCGAAGAGGTCGTGGTAGCGGCCGCCGATGATGGGCTGCAACGGAAAGTCGTCGACCTGTTGAAAGACGTCGTAATAGCTGTGCGTGCTCGCCGAGGTGCCCGACTCGTCGATCGTGACGATCGCGTTCGTGGTGACGTGCTTGGTGCGGGGCGTGCCGTCGGGGTAGCGGATCACCGACGACTCCCACAGGGCAAGTATCCCGGCCGCGTCGGTGAGGCCCTCGTCGCCCGCAGCGATGCGAATGCGGGCCGTGCCGAAGAGCGCGGCCGCGCCGGTGAAGTCGCCGTTGTCCATGCACTCGGCGTAGCGGTATAGCAGGTTCGTGATCGCCACCGAATCGGTGCTCATGGTTCCCCCTCGGGCCGTTCGTGGGCGTCACCATAGGTGCTGGGGAGCGAGGCCGTTACCGTGTCGCCGGTCGATCGGGCAGGGGAGCGGTACACGTGGCAACAGCACGCTCAGGCGGCAGGGTGCCGGTGATCGTTGCGGCGGCGCAGCTCGCCAACAAGGACGCCAACCGGATCGCGTCGCCGCTCGACCTCGCCCACGAGGCGGTACTGCGGGCGGCCGCCGACACGCCGAGCCTCCTCGACCGCATCGACGCGTTGTACTGCCCGCCGGCCTCGGTGTTCGCCCCACGCACCCTCGCCGACGAGCTCGGCGAGATGCTCGACGTGGTCGGACCTCGGGTGACGGCATCATTCAGCGGCGCCGGCCCGCTCACGCTGCTCGCCCAGGCCTGCGAGGCGGTGATCAACGGTTCGGCGCGTGTCGCGCTCGTGGCCGGATCGGTGGCCGAGGCGTCGGTGAAGGTGGCACGCGCGCAGGGCATCGAGGTCGTGCAGTCTGCGCCGTGGTCACAGGGCACGGCCGGGCGCCGGCCGCTGCTGCGCGACGACGAGCGACGCGAGTTCTTCGGAGCGGAGAGCGCAGCCGGAGTCACCGGTCCGGGTGACATTTTCGCGTTGGTCGAGTCGGCGCTCGCCCACGAGGCCGGGCGCGACCCGTACACGCAGCGATTGTGGCTCGGTGAGCTCATGGCCCCGTTCACCAAGGTTGCTGCTTCGCGTCCCGAACTGGCGTGGTTTCCGATCGAGCGCACCGCGGCCGAGATCTCCACGATCACCGCCGACAATCGCATGGTCGCCGAGCCGTACCCGAAGCGCATGAACTCCTTCCCCATGGTCGATCTCGCAGCCGCGTTCTTCGTCACGACCGACGCCGTCGCCGACGAGCTCGGCATCGACGAGCACGCACGCGTGTATCCGTGGAGCACCGGCCACTGCAAGGACGTCGCCCCGCCGTCGGGCCGTCCGAACATGCATCGTTCGGGTGCGCTGCTGGCTGCGGTCGAGGCAACGATGCGTGGTGCGCAGCTCGGCGTCGACGAGATCACTGCGTTCGATCTCTACTCGTGCTTCCCTGCGGCCGTGCAGCTGTCGGTCAACGCGTTGGGTCTCGATGTCGACGACCCGCGCGGCTTCACGCTCACCGGTGGCTTGCCGTACTTCGGTGGCCCGGGGGCCACGTATGTCACGCACGCGATCGTGTCGGCCGTCGAGCGTTGCCGAGGCGCCGCGAACGAGCGCGCGCTGGTGGTCGGGGTAGGCGGCGCGCCGAGCGACTTCGCGGCCACCGTGTTCGCTGCTCGACCGCCGTCGGCTCCGTGGTCGCTCGAACGTTGTGAATCGATGGCTGCGGTGCTCGAAGCCGAGCGCGTGCAAGTCGACAACGCGCGTTCGGGTCTCGCCACGGTCGACGCGATGACGGTCGTGCACGACCGAGAGCTCGGTCCGGTAAGCGCGCCAATGGTGGCTCGCTTCGCCGATGGCGTCCGGTCGGGCGCTTGTGCCGCTGCCACCTCGGTGGCCCGGGAGCTCGAGGGCGTGAGTCTCGTCGGGCGAAAGGTTCGCGTCAGCGAACGTGACGGACGTCAGGTCTTCGAACCAGCCTGATGCCCCGAAAAGTGGTGGAGGTCACCCGGACCGTGTCCCGATGGTTTGGCGGCCTGCTCGGCCAATAGGCCGATCGGCCCTCCGGCGTCGATGAGTCAAATGGCACTGTTTCCACGTCGGTTTCCCAGCCACACTGGGCTTTCAAAAGATTCGTTGAATCGCTTCACCTATGCGTGAAGCGGTCTGTGAGTTCTTCCATGACGTGAAGGGTCTTGAACATGAAGCTTCGGAAGGTTTCGGTAGCGGAGAGTATTATCGACCTTCCTCGTGCGCGGCTGGTCCCTGATCCTCGCGAGGTGCCGATGGATGTCGGTCGGCTCGGTGCGCTCATTGGTGGGGCACCTGAGCAGCAGGCGCGGGTTGAGATGGTGTTGTCGAACTACCTGAAGCGGGGTGGGGCTCTCGGGCGCATGTTGGTCGAGGAGGCCGGGGTCGCTGAGCGCACGTTCGCTGACACGGTGTCGCGGCAACTTGTGATGCCATTGTCTGATCTGCGTAGCGACCGGCCCACCGCCGACGCGCTTGCATGGGTGAAGGGGGCTGACGCGCACCGTCTTGGTTTGCTGCCTCTGCGTTTTAGCACTGATGTGCTGACGGTTGCCGTGTGCGATCCGTTCGATTCCGAGATGGTGTATTTCCTCGAGTCGTTGCCTGTGATCGAGGTGCACCTGAAGATCACCACTGCGTCCGAACTGCGATCGGGCATCAATCACGCGTATCCGGCGCTTGATGAGGTGAACAAGTATCTCGTCGATTTCGCTCGTAGCGATGCGGCGGTAGTTGGATCACAAGTCGAGACGATCTCGGCTTCCGCTTTTGGGACTGACGAAGCGCCAGTTATCCAGGTCGTCAACAAGATCGTTACCCAAGCGCTACGCGATCGCGCATCGGATGTCCACATCGAGCCGATGGATGACCGGGTGCGTGTCAGGTATCGCATTGATGGTGCGTTACGTGAGGTGTTGTCGCTACCGACTGAGATCGGTCCGGCGCTCGTGAGTCGTATCAAGATCATGGCTGACATGAACATTGTCGAGCGGCGTCGTCCCCAGGACGGTCAGTTCCAGGTCACGGTCGATGCACGCGACCTCGACGTGCGCGTCGCCATCACCCCCACGATTTGGGGCGAAAAGACGGTACTGCGGTTGCTTGATAAGAGTCGCTCGTTGTACCGCTTGAGTGAGCTGGGCATGCCCGCTGATAGCAATGCGATTTACTCCCGCATGGTGCGGTCGCCCTTCGGCATGCTCATCGTGAGCGGCCCTACTGGTAGCGGCAAGACCACCACGCTTTACGCCACGTTGAACGAGATCAATCGCGAAGACATCAATGTGATGACCATCGAGGATCCCGTCGAGTACGTGTTCCCGTCAGTCAACCAGATCCAGATCAACGATCAGGCCGGTATCACCTTCGCGACTGGCCTGAAGTCGATGCTGCGTCAAGACCCCGACGTCATCCTCGTCGGCGAGGTCCGCGACGTCGAGACTGCACGCATTGCTGTTCAGAGCGCGCTGACTGGTCACTTCGTGCTCTCGTCGGTGCACGCGACCGATTCGGTTTCGGCGCTCATCCGTCTGCTTGACATGGGCATCGAGTCGTTCCTCATCGCGGCGTCGGTAATGGGTGTGGTGGCGCAGCGACTCGTGCGGCGCATCTGCTCTAGTTGCGCGATCGAGTACACGCCGAGTGTCGCCGATCTTGCGGTATTCCGTTCGGTGATTGAGAGCGACAAGTCGCGGTTCGTGCGCGGCGCTGGCTGCAATGTGTGTTCGAACACGGGGTACTACGGCCGAGTCGGCGTGTACGAGGTGCTGTCGATCACCGAGGAGATCCGCCAGCTTGTCGTCGCTGGCGCGTCGCCTCGAGAGCTGCGCGACTGCGCCATCTCGCAAGGATTGCGCACGCTGCGTCACGAAGCCGGGCGCATGGTCGAGAACGACATCACGACCATCGATGAAGTGATCCGCAACGTGTATGTGTCGGAGGGAATGCTGTGACCGATCTCATAACCCAGCCTGGGCTTCCACCGTTGCCGCGTCCGGTGCAGGCGCCGGTCGTGGCGGGCTCCGAGGGTCCGTTGCCTTGGTACAAGAAGGAGTTCCATCTCGGCAAGGCGGTCAAGCCCGAAGAGCTCATGAACTTCTCACGTCAGTGCTCGTCGTTTCTGCGCGCGGGCATCCCGGTGCTCGACGCGCTGGCGGTGCTTTCTGAGGAGAACAGCAACAAGGCCATGGTGGAAGTGCTCGCCACTATCGGCCGCGACCTGCGTAGCGGCATGAGCTTGGGCGCTGCGATTGGCCAGCATCCAAGGGTCTTCCCGAACTACTACATCGCGATGGTGCGCTCGGCTGAGCTCACCGGCCGGCTCGACGGTACCCTTGATCAACTCGCGGGCTACCTCGAGCGCGACATCGAAGCGCGCCGCAAGGTGCGCGGCGCGATGACCTATCCGGGTGTGGTTTTCGTGATGGCCATGGGCGCGGTCGTTATCTTGGCCACGTTCGTGATGCCGCGGTTCAAGGCGTTGTTCGAAAACATCAACGCAGAGCTCCCCCTGACCACGCGGTTCCTGCTGGGCTTCACCACCTTTGTCGGCACCTGGTGGTGGGCGATCCTGCTCGGCATCGGCCTGGTTCTGTCGTTCTTGTACGTCGCTTTCGGCGGTTCGCATGGACAAAAGCGGCGGCATCAGTTGCTCTTGCGGGCACCGGGAATTGGTCCGCTGATGCACTTCGTGATCCTCGAGCGGTTCTGCCGGGTGCTGGCTGCGATGGTGCAGGCCGGTGTGACACTGCCCGATGCACTTGCGGTGGCCTCTGATGCCACGAACAATCGGGTGTATCAAGATCAGTTGGTTTATGTGCGCACCGAGATGTTGCGCGGCGCGGGGTTTGCTCGCCCCATCGCCGCCACGGGCTTGTTCCCGCCCGCGGCCCGCCAGATGATCCGCGTTGGTGAGAGCACCGGCACACTCGACAAGCAGCTGGAGTCGACGGCCGCGTTCTACGAGCGGGAGCTCACCTACAAGCTCAAGCGTTTCACCGATCTGTTCGAGCCGATGGTCATCGTCGGTGTGGGGTTGGTCGTCGGTTTCGTCGCGGTTGCCCTCGTGCAGGCCATGTATGGCGTGTTCGACCAGGTGCAGGCGTGACACCCATGCCCGAACCGACCGTCGTTGTCCGGTTCTCTACGTGTTCTACCCCCAACAATGAAGCAAAAATGGAGCAGATAACAATGCGAAATTTAATCAACCGGCGTCGCGTCGATGAAGGTTTCACACTGGTGGAGCTTCTTATCACCATCGTCATCATCGGCATCCTTGCCGCGGTCGTGGTGCTCGCTATCGGCGGCCTCACGAACTCCGGCTCGACGTCGGCCTGCAAGGCAACCAAAGACTCAACCCAGGCTGCCGCGACGGCGTACTACTCCGATGGTCGTGGTCCAAACGGTTCCAGCACGTGGCCGCAATCGTTCGGTGACCTCGCGACCTACATGACGCCCCGCTCGGGCGTTGTTCCGAACCCGATGACCGGGTTGACGCTCACGGGCAACGGGTGGACGCTGACCCTGGTCCCCAACGGCGCCGCAGAACCTTCGTTCACAAGCTCTGTTGCTGCTTGCGTAGCGTGATTTGGTGAGGGTCGGGCGATTGCGTGCGGTCGCCCGACCCTCACCATGGTTCTTTCAGCTCATCAAAACTTCGCGAAAGACGGTGACCTCAACGTGAAAGCACGTCCATGTGTCGGCAACGACCGCGGCGAAACACTCATCGAGGTTCTCGCGGCAATCATCATCATCGGCACCGCTATCGCCGCGCTCGTCGGCGGGCTGGCCACCACCATTCTCACGTCGTCGCATAATCGCGAACGCGCGACGGCGAACACGCTCCTGCGCAGCTATGCCGAGGGCGTCAAGCAGTTCTCCCGCGCCGGGTATTTCGATTGCACGACCACCTATGTCGTCCCGGACACGGCGTACGTCCTGCCGCCGGGTTGGACGCGACCGACGAACATCGTTTCGCCGTGCCCTGGCGGGGTCGACGCAGGGACGCAACGAGTGACCATCACCGTCGAGTCGCCCACACATGCTCGCCAAATTCTCGAGATCTGGGTGCGCCGGGTATGAACTCGAACTCTCGCCATACTGCGTTTGTGGCCACCCGCGCTCGTGGTGACCGTGGCGCTTCGCTGGTACTCGCGCTCGCGGTCATGCTCGCCATGAGCGGCATCATTGGCGGACTGGTCACGTTTGTCACCACAAGCGATCGCGTCGCGGTGAATCTCACTCTGAAGCGCAACCGGCAATACGCGGCCGACGGAGCAGTTGAGCAAGCAATCCGCGCCGTCCAGACCGACACCACGATGAACGGTCTGCTCGGCACGACGTGTCCTTTCGCGAGCGGCCACTTCAATCCCCCCGCTCCGATCAACGGCGTATCGATCCGTGTCGATTGTGCGGGTGCCGCCGTGCCGGTACTCGACGGGTTGAATCGAGTGGTACTCGAGCGCAACGTGGTCTTTTTGGCCTGCGTCGACACGAACGTCGCCTGCACAGACGCGACGGCGCTCCTTCGGGCCAAGGTCAACTTTCCGACGAACGCAGCCGGCGCGCTCATTGGATCATTCGTGCAGTCCTGGAGCGTGAAGTGATGCAGTCACATCCCAAATCAGAACCCCGCAGGGCTCGCGGTGACCAAGGCGTGACCTTCATCGAGATGCTCATCACGATCGTGCTCATGACCGCGGTGATTGCTTCTGCGGCTGCCGCGTTCTCGCTCACGGCAAAGTCGGCGGTGTCGGTGAACGATCGTCTGAAGAAGTCGAACGACGCGCAGATCATCACCTCGTTTTTGACCGGCGACGCGGCAAGCGCCGGCGGATATGACCAGCAGAACAACCCGGTCGACGCGTCAATCGCGTCTCCGGGCGTGTACGTCGGCATTTCGATCACCGACGGATTTTGCGACGACGCAGGCTCGGTTCTACGACTGGAATGGGTCGAGCGAGCAATCGGTACGGCGCCCGTGCGCGTGGCCGCGAACTACGCCGTCGCGAACGGCCAACTCACCCGCAAGTCGTGCCGTAAATCGCCGGCTTCGCCCGGCGGGCCATCGACGACCGAAACCAAAGCAGTGCTGGGCCGCTACATCGACTCGGCGACGGTTACCTGTATCCAGTCCTGTACCACGGGCCGCGTCTCGCCAACTCCGGTGATCGTCACGTTGAACGTCGTGGCCGCAGTAAGCCCGGCGCCCGGAAGCACCACGTATCGCTATTCGGTCTCGGGGTTCCTACGCGCAGGCGGGAACGCAACCTTTGCCAATAGCGATGTCGTGCCACTGATCGCCCTCGGCGTTCCAACCAACACCGCGGCCGCCGACTGCCCAACCACGCCGCGTGCCTCAGGCCTCGCGATGGCCGCCACCGCCGGCAGCGACCCATGGACGCCGAAACTGACTGTGTTCGGCATCTCGGTGATCAACTCCAACGCCACGAACCCTGCATGCGGCCCAGCGGTCAACCTGGCCGGCCCCAGCACCGCCTATGGCGCGCTCAACACCCTCCTCTTGAACCCGGGCATGTGCACTGGTTGCGCGACCGGCCAGACGATTCCGATCACCGAGCCAATTCCCGACCCGTACGCCACGGTGACTCCGCCGACGAGCCGTAGTTGCTCCGGTACCGGCAACCCTGCCCCGACGACCAACAACAACCTGATCACGTTCAACCCGGGCGTGTACAAAGACGTGCTCCAGCTCGCGGGCGGCATCGATTCCCAGTTCGTGTTCGGCTCGAGCGGCGATGGCATCTTCTATTTCTGCAAGGGCATCACTCTTTGCTCGGGCGTTCGCTTCGACGCAGGACAAAACGGCGTCCTGTTGTACTTCGCGCCGAACGGCCAAGCAGCCAACTCGATGCGTCAGGGCTCCGGGTCATCGTGTTCGGGCTACCAAGACTTCGGTATGCACCTCAAGGGCCGCCCCGAGTGGAACAACATCGTGATATGGCAAGGCGGCGCCTCGCCCGCAGGTCAGCCGTCGGTGCGCGACGTCCAGATACCTTCCGGTGAGAACAACCTGCCAGCGGGCCTGAACTCCAACATCGATGGCATCGTCTACGCCCCGCAGTCACAGGTCGAGTTCTACCTTCCAACCAACGCAAACAGCGTCGGCGGATGGCCAGCGACACCGATCGAAGGCACAGTGCTCGGTGTGGTCGCCCGCAATGTGGTGATCGATCGCGTGACGCGGATGCGCATCGGCCCCGGGCCACAGACGACCACCGCCATGACCGCGAGCCCCAACCCGGCCAACGTCGGGCAACCCGTCACCCTGGTTGCGCGTGTGCAGGCCGTAGCGCCGGCCACGGGCACGCCCACCGGCTCGGTTGAGTTCTTCGACGAGACCGCCGACCTCGGCAACGCGCCGTTGGTGAACGGTGTCGCCACCTTGACGGTGAGAAGCATCCGCGGCGGAGCGCGTCCGCTGACCGCCGTATACAGCGGCGACACACTCTTTGCCTCGAGCGTCTCGCCCACCTTGAACCAGATCAACAACACAGTCGGCTCGACCACCACGCTCACATCGAATCCCAACCCGTCCGGCGCGAACCAGACCACGCGCCTTGTCGCGACCGTTGCCGGCCCCGGCCCGTTCGCCACTGGCAACGTCGCGTTCTACGAAGGGCAAACCCTGCTCGGCGTGGGCCCGCTCGCCGCAGCACAGGCGTACCTCGACATCGCATTCGGTGCGATTGGCTCCCACACCCTGCAAGCAGTGTTCGCCGGCGACGTGTCCTACCAAGGCAGCGCGTCCGCGCTGTACAACCATGTTGTCCTTGAGAGTGCCGTCGTCACGTTGACCGCAACGCCGAACCCGGCGAACGTCACAAGAGACGTCACGCTCACTGCCACAGTCACGTCGCAAACTCCAGGCCTCGTCACACCTACGGGCACGGTCACGTTCATGGACGGCGCAACCCAACTCGGCGGCGGCCCAGCCATCATCAACGGCCTCGGCACCGCGACGATTCCCGTGACCTTCGCAACCTCGGGCGTGCACAACCTGACTGCCATCTACAGCGGCGACTCGATCTTTGCCGTGGCCACGAGCTCGCAGGTCCCGGTGACGGCCAACAAGGTTGGATCGAACACCACGCTCACGAGCAGCCCAAACAGCCCGGCGTTGGTGGGCCAAGCCGTCACCTTCACCGCCACGGTCACCTCGCAACTCACGGACGTAACGCCCTACCCCACGCCGACCGGCACCGTGACCTTCCGCGACGGCGCGACGACCCTCGGCACCTCAAACCTCAACAACGCCGGCTTGGCGACATTTACGACGAGCACGCTCAGCAGTACGTCGCACACCATCTCCGCTGTGTACAACGCGAACGCGACCTACAACACGAGCACATCAGCCAACCAGACCTACGTCATCAACGGCGTAGCAGTCACCGTGACACTGACGAAGAACGACAACAACATCACACTGGGCGAACAGGTCGACTTCGTGGTGTCAGTAGATCGCACCGGCGGCGGCACCGATCCAACGAGCGGCTCGGTCACGCTCTATGACAACGGTGTCCAGATCGGGTTCGACAACAACATCGGCTCCAATCACACCTCGAACTTCAACAGCCTCACATTCGGGATCGGCGCCCACAGCATCGTCGCGGTGTACAGCGGCGCCGTATCAAACGGCGTCACCTACGCACCAGGCCAGTCGACCCCTGCGATGACATTCACCGTGTCTGGCTACACCACCGACCTGCAACTCGTCACCAGCAAGAACCCCGCAGGGTTCGGTGAGGCAATCACATTCACCGCGACAATCAACGAGACAAGCCCCGGCACGCCAACCGGCACGATCACGTTCCTCGACAACGGCGTAGTCATCGGCACCGCAAACCTCAACGGCTCCGCAGTCGCTACCTTCACGACGAGCTCACTAACGATCAGCACACACCCAATCACCGCGACCTACCCGGCCACAGGCAACTTCGCCAGCGACACGTCGAACACCGTGAGCCAGGTCATCCGACGTCTGGTTGCGGTCACGATGACCAGCGACAGGAACAACCCGGCGGGGGCAGGTTCGACCGTCATCTTCACGGCAACCGTTGCCCGCACCGAAGGCACCGGGACACCAAGCGGCCAGGTCTCGTTCTACGTCGATGGAGTGGTCGCTTCGACACGCACGTTGGTGAACGGGTCGATCACATACAGCACCGCAGCGCTGTCACCCGGGGCGCACACGATCTATGCCGAATACCTGGGCGACAACACGTTCGCCCCCGGCATAAGCACGACTCTGGGCCAGAGCGTCGGGCAGTACACGCCGAATGTGGCGCTCACCCTCAGCGCCGGAACGAACCCATCGGTGTGGGGTCAGTCGATCACGTTCCGGGCGGCGGCGACTGGCGCGGGGCCGACACCGTCGGGAAATGTGACCCTCTACAGCAACTGCGGCCCGAGCCAGATCTCTCGGGGCACGGCCAACCTCAACGGCTCCGGAATCGCTACGTTCACGACGAGCTCGCTGCCATTGGGTACGAGCGCAATGTGCGTCGTCTATGCGGGCGACACGAACTACCTCGGGCAGCAGTCCAACACCATGAGCCAGACGGTCAACCAGTCGGGCACCGCAGTGACCCTGACTCTTGCCGGTGGCGGGAGCACGTCGGCTGTTGGTCAGTCCGTCACGTTCTTGGCCGACGTCAACCCGACCGGTAACGGATCGGGTATCCCGACGGGCACCGTCACCTTCACCGACAACGGTGTCACTGTTCCCGGAACGTTCAACGTGAACGGCGCCGGCGTCGCGAGCTATGTCGTCACCTACAACGTGACGGCATCGCACACGATCACCGCTCAATACAACGGCAACGCGAACTTCGCAGCGAGCGCAATCGCTACGTTCACACTCACCATGCCGCCTCGTGGCCTCACCATCACGGCGAATCCGAACGCGGGCAGTGGGTCCAACGGCCAGCCGAGCAACGCCGACACGGTCGTGTTCACCTTCGACCAAGCAATCACCCCCACCTCCGTGATCGCGAACCTCACCAATGCTGCGCCGCAGAACGTGCGGGTGAGATTCTGCAGAAACTCGGGCCAAGAAACCGTGCTCACCGTGTTCACCACAACTGGTGGAACCCCGAACTGCAACAGTACGACCACGGTCACGCTCGGAACTGTCGATCTGGGCGACACGAACACTCGCTACATCAGCTCGGGCAACACCGTGATCCTCACCGGGACGCTTTCGGTCAACGCGGCGAACACCCAGATCACGCTGACGATCACGCAGACGCCCAGCAACTCGACGTTCGGCACCAACACCGGCAACACGACGCTGACCTGGACGACCAACAACGGCGTGACGAGCCCCACCGGCAACGTGGTCGCCGCCTCGGTCACCGAGAGCCCGGCCAAGCGGAACTTCTGATCGGATGGTCGCAGCCGGGCGCAAACCCGCTGCGACCATCGACCGACCTCGGTCAGTGTGGGGCGATCTCGTTGGGGACGAGGGCGTACTCCATTGCGGTGCTGAGCGAGATCTGACCCGCAGCGACCAAGCCGGTCAACGACTCCTCGAGCGTCGACATGCCTTCGCCCTTGCCCATGGTGATGGCATTGCGAAGTTGGCGCGTCTTGCCTTCACGAATGAGGTTGCGCACGCCGCTGTTGGCCAGCAGCACCTCGAACGCGGCGGTGAGTCCGCCGTCGGTCTTGGGCACGAGTCGCTGCGCGACCACCGCGGTGAGCACGCTCGAGAGCTGCAAGCGGATCTGGGCCTGGCGTTCGGTGGGGAACACGTCGACGATGCGGTCGAGGGCCTGCGCTGAGTCGTTGGTGTGCAGCGTGGAGAAAACCACGTGGCCCGTCTCGGCGAGCGTGAGCGCGGTCGCGATGGTTTCGATGTCGCGCATCTCACCGACGAGCACCACGTCGGGATCCTCGCGCAGGGCGGCGCGCAACGCACGGGCGAACGAGGTGGTGTCGAGGCCGACTTCGCGCTGGCTGATGATGGCGGACCGGTGGTGATGCACGTACTCGATCGGATCTTCGATCGTTATGACGTGACATGCCCGGTGCTCGTTGATCCACTCGATGAGCGACGCGAGACTGGTCGATTTACCCGAACCGGTCGGGCCGGTGAACAGCACCAGACCCTGTTGCAATGCAGCGAGGCGCCGCACTACGGGCGGCATTCCCAGCGAGTCGAAGGTTGGGATCTTGTCGGGAATCAAGCGCAGCGCGAGAGCCGGTGACGAACGCTGGAAGAAGGCACTGCCGCGCACGCGGGCTACGCCGCCCCAGCTGAAGGCAAAGTCGACATCGAGCTCGCTGTCGAGCGTCGCGGACTGGCGATGGTCGAGCACCTCACCGAGGACCTTGTTGATGCGAGCCTCATCAAGCGGCTCTTCGCCGTCGATTGGACGCAGCTTGCCGTCGACTCGAGCCACGGGCGGCGCTCCTACCGTGAGCAGTAGGTCGGTGCCGCTAGCTTGCCAGACAGCAGTGAGCAATCGATCTACGTCAGTTCCATGGAGTTCCACAAATGTTCCTTTCGACCAAGTTCCTTTCGGCCACGCCAGGTCTGAGCTGAGGCAATCATGACGGACACAGTTGCCATCGTTCTGGCGGCGATCATTGGCCTGGCCATAGGCTCGTTCCTCAACGTGGTCATTGCGCGCGTGCCCATCGGTGAATCCATCGTGAAGCCGCCATCGCATTGCCCGAAATGCGGCACCGTGCTGCGCCTCTATGACAACATCCCGGTGCTGTCATGGCTTGTGCTGGGCCGAAAATGTCGGATATGTCGAGCGACGATCAGCGCGCAGTACCCGTTGGTCGAGACCGGCACAGCGGTTCTCTTCGCGCTGGTCGCGTGGCGCGTCGGCGCGCACGCGGACCTGCCGGCACTGCTCGTGGCCGCGGCCGCGTTCGTGGCGCTCTCGGCCATCGATTTGCAGACCAAGCGGTTGCCTGATCTCGTCGTCTTTCCTTCGCTCGCGATGACCGCTGCCGGGCTTGTGGTAGCCGCAGCGATCGACGATCGCTTCGACGATCTCGGGCGGGCGGGCATCGGCGTAGCGGTCGGCTTCGGCGTGCTGCTGGTGATCCACGTGGCGAAGCCCAACGGCATGGGCTTCGGCGACGTCAAGCTCGCCGCGCTGTGCGGCCTGGTGCTCGGCTGGTTCGGTCTGGCCGACCTCGCGGTGGGCCTCTACGCCGGCTTCGTGCTCGGTGCTGCGGTGGGAGTTGCGCTCATGGTGGTCGGGCGCGTGCGTCGCGGCGTCACTATTCCGTTCGGTCCGTTCCTCGCCGCGGGCACGATGATCACGATCTTGGCCCTCGGCAGCTGGGCCGATTGGTTGCGTGACCTTTACGCATAGCGTGAATAGCACACGGGCGCGCCAAGATTTTACCCGTGGGTTTCCTTCGGCTCCGCGCATGAGCACCGAGTTCCGCTCGGCATTGCGTGACATCGATTTCGGCTGAACGGGATCGTCGGTCTTGGGTGGGTCGCGACGTTCC
>CAFBOS010000023.1_pt1 | contig 21056 bp, 19 predicted proteins | sample 7269521 | NCBI WGS metagenome assembly CAFBOS01 (sample SAMEA6814119, study PRJEB35770) | uncultured Microthrixaceae bacterium | biome: Freshwater; feature: Freshwater reservoir; material: water | place: Czech Republic | collected 2017-07-26 | depth 30m m | reverse complement strand
GGATCTCGTGCGACCGAAGTTCATCGACTACGCATTCATCTCGTTCAACACCAATGCCACCTTTGGACCCACCGGCGAGACGGTCGTGTCTCGCCGGGTGAAGCTCGTGATGATGTTTCAGACGTCTCTGTCGCTGCTCGTGCTGCTCGTACTCGTGGCCCGCTTGGTGAGTAGCGGCCGAAGTTAGCCTTTGTCGGCCTGACCGCCGATGAATGCGCATCCATGCCCCGAAAGCGGTGTGCTGTGTCAACTCTGATTCGTGTCGTGTCCCGAATTCTTCGTGGTCACTTGCCTCAGCAACGTCGTGGTGCCACTCAAATAACAACCAGCCCACAGTGGTGTGGAGATCAACACCTGTGTGGTGCGTGCCAAACCGGCGACATCGGCAGGTGATGATCAATGAGGTTTGGGTGGCTGGCAAATCACCAAATGTTGTGGTGGGGTCTGCCCCCACTTCGGTTCCGCAACGTGATCTTCTTCGCGTTCGGCGAGGATGCCACCCGAGCGCTCTCGGAGGATTCCAACACGTCGTTCGACCCTGAGGCGTGGGAGCGCATCGCGGATGCTGATCTGCCTCCGTCCTATCTCGACTACCTGGCCGAGCTCGACGGGGCGAAATAGCGTGCGCCCGCCATGGGCGACTTTTGAAGCCGACGACGTCCCGATTCGTCGACTGTCGCACGCATCGTGAGCCAAGGTCCGCTCGGGGGATCACCGTGATCAGCAACGAGCAGGCAGTCGCCGCGCCCTTCGCGACGCTGCCGCTGCCGTTCCCGGCGAGCGGACGGTGAGGAGTGATGTGTGAGGGCGTGATCTGAGGGTGAATCGCCCCGGTTCGCGCAACCCGACGTGCAGGGCTCCCGGTCGCCGTCGAGGGACTAGCGGATCTTGAACATCCGCCCGACTTTCGAGCGGCGGCCCGAGCGGGTGGTTGGTATGCCGGTCATCTTCGCTATCTTCCGCTTCGCTTTCGTCACCCCGAGCGCCCGCCTCCATGAGAAAGAAAGACCCGGTCCAAGCTTCACCATTTGTACGTCCCCCAGTTATGGATTCGCGAGACACTCGAGAGTCGGCAACCCGCCCATCCATTCAACTCCAGTCTTTATGAGCATCCCCCCGTTGGGCGCACGGTGGTAACGGCGCTTGACGGGGAGATGCACACCGGCGTCTCAGAACTCCGATCATAGGAGATCTCGACCGACCCACCCGTCGGTATCAGCTACACCGTCGACTGCGTCGAAGAACCGACGTGTCGGACCCACACGGGTCCTGCGAGGATGCCGGCGTGCCAACTCACGCGAGACGACGGGCGAGTGGTCATCGGAGGCGTGCGACGCTGCGGGGACACGGGTATTTCAAGCGCCTCGGTCCGGGCATCGTCACGGGCGCGGCGGACGATGACCCGTCAGGGATCGGAACCTACTCGCAGGTGGGCGTCGCGCAGGGGCTGTCGCTTTTGTGGATGGCACCGTTCTTGTTGCCGTTGGCGGTAGGGGTTCAAGAGTCGACCGCTCGCCTTGGACTCGTGACGGGCAAGGGTCTCGGCACGCTCATCCGTGAGCGGTTCCGACGTTGGGTCCTCGTGGGCGCAGTGGTGCTGGTCGCGTCGGCCAACACGCTCAACATCGCCGCCGATCTGGCATCGATGGGTGCCGCGCTTCGCCTCGTCGCGCCGGTGCCAACCCCAGTGGGTGTGGTGCTCCTCGCGATCGGCATGGCTGCCGCCGAGGTCCTGGTTCCATATCATCGCTACTCGCGAGGACTCCGATGGTTTGCGCTCTCGCTGGTCGCATATCTACTGGTGCTCTTTGTGGTGAAGGTCGACTGGTCACTCGTCATTGCTCGCACCTTCGTCCCTCGCTTCAGTGTCAATGCGACCAACATGCTGGCGATGACTGCGATCGCCGGAACCACGATCTCCCCGTACCTGTTCTTCTGGCAGGCCTCCGAAGAAGTCGAGGAGCGCGATGACGGTCAAGCCGAGCCGATCGATCGGTCGCACCTGATCGCGATGCGGGTCGACGTCTGGGCAGGAATGTTTTCAGGGGTCGCGGCCATGTTCGCCATCATGTGTACCGCCGCGGTCACCATCGGTGCGTCGGGGTCGGTGCACATTGGAACAGCCGAACAGGCGGCCCAAGCACTCGAGCCGCTCGTCGGAAGTAGCGCCAAACTGCTGTTCGCTCTCGGGATCCTCGGCCTCGGGCTTCTCGCCGTTCCGGTGCTTGCCGGCTCGACTGCGTACGCGATCGCCGAAGCGTGCGACTGGCACGAGGGGCTGAGTCGCCGTCTGAAGGAGGCGCCAGGTTTCTACGCAGCGATCGTCGCTTCGATGATGATCGGGCTCGGGTTGGTCGCCATCGGGCTCGATCCGATCCGGGCGCTCTACCTCGCGGCGATCTTCAACGGCGTCACCGCACCCCCCCTGATCCTGCTCATCGTCGTCCTCGCTCGATCGCAAGGGTTGCTCGGGGAGTTCCGATCAGGCTGGCTCTCGCTCGTTGCGACCTCGGTCGCCGGGATTGCAATGACGATGTTTCCGGTCGCCGCGCTGCTGCTCTCCTAATAGCAACAAGGGGCACGGTTGCGTTGACGGATGATTCACCGGGGGCGAACGCCGTCAGGTCGCGGCGAGTACCGCGATGACGAACACCGGGTACAGACTCAACAACGAGATCTCGCCCGGTCCGCTGGTGCGCCCGTATCACCACGCAAGAGCAAGGACGACGGCGAGCGCAGCGAGCTTTTCCAGCCATGAAGCTCAGCGGCCATAACGCCCTTGCGTCTGCCGGGTATGTCGTGCTGATGGTGGGGGGGGACCCGCCTGATTCCGGCGTTACCGGGCAGCAAACGAATCGACGCCGCAGGTCCCCCTCAGGGGTTCCGGGACTGAAAGAGCGGTGTGATGTCGGGTCCGACGGGGTCGGCAGCGGCCAAAGCTCGCGTCGTCGGGTTCATGCGCTTCGCGGTGACGGCGGCGAGGCAGTCGGTCGACTCGGTCGCGAGTCCGCTCTCAGCTACCCGTGGCCCTGGCGGACGTCCCCCTTATCCGTTCGCGCTGCGCATGGGCGGGACGCCGCCGGCGACGCAGTTCGGGATCTCATCCATGATGTCTCCTCGAGGGTTGAGGGGTCGCAACTCCTCGTGGCGCTCCGGGAAGGTCCGAGGTCTCGGCCGGGCTGATCGTGGCGTAGAACTCGGCGCCGTGGGCGCATGGCCTGCACCACGGGTCGCCGGCTGCGTAGTGGGTGGCGGTTCACTCGGACGCTTCGCCACACCAACCGCAGATGCCGGGGACCAGTCCAGTGGGGCCAGTCGTGCGAGGTTCGGAACGCTGGTCTGACAGGCCCGACTGTGGCCTCACTGACCAGACCGTCGGGGAAGGGAAGGGGTCTGCCCCAGCTGACGAACGGACCGCGCATCCCACGCGACCTCGGTGATTCGCCATTCGTCGGTGGCATGCGCCGCGGTCGCGTCCGGGCCGGGTAACGTAAACCCACGGCGTCTGCCTTGTGTAGCAGCGCCTCGGCACGATTCTGTCTGAGGAGCATGCTCCTCCGGTGGCATGGTGTCCGACGCCGCCAGCGGGCAGGGGCGGCGCAGGTTCGATCGTGTCGGCACCGCCGCCGCCCGGTTCGACCCGACACGACGACGAGGCGGCCGCCGTGACCTGTCGTGGAACGGGTTGCCGCAGCTGGGTGGTCCCACGACCACATGCCAGAACGGATATCGATGGAAGTACGACAACTCGAAGCGGCGATCTGGTCGGTCGCCGATGGCTACGGATCGGACGCCGATCTCGCGCTGCTCGACGCCGACGAGCGCGCCTCGCTGTTCGTGCTCGATCGGCTCGTCGGCGAGGCCGAGGACGACCGCGACGCGGTTCGCCGCGCCCTGGCCGACGACGAACGCGACCAGGTGGTCGCCGACTTCGACGCGACGGTCGCGAGCCTTCGGGCGATCGCCGTTCGCTATCGGCCGGTGGTGGCAACTGCTTCCTCGTCCACCGTCGACGACCGCGCCGAGGCCGACGACGACCTCGAGCCCGAAGACGTTCAGCTGCATGCCTCGTGGGCGGCCGGCCAGATCGTCGTGTGGGCCGCCGGGCGGGGCGCGGCGCCCGAGGACAACGAAGCGCTTGCCAGCCGGCTCGAGGCCATCGGCGGGCCGCCCGTCGGATGGCAGCTCCACCCCGGTGTCGTCCTGCCCGACGGCCAGCGCGCCGAAGCCCTCGCCATCCCCATGAAATCGGTCCTCGGCTGGCTCGTCGCGATCGGGGGCGGCCTCGGCCAGGCGGGTGCCGGCAACAGCTTGCTGTGGTTGGGTCGGGTTGCCCTCGAAGGCGTCCGGCTCGCCGCCCAGGGTTCGATCGTCCCCACGGTGCAGATCGTCGATCGCTCCGAGGGACGCGCGGTCGATGCCGCGGTGCGCTGGCTCCCGGCGCTCGTCGACAGCTTGGCGATCGAAGCGCTGTCGGCTTCGATGCCTGGCACTGCCGTCGCGATCGGCGGTGGCAAAGGTCGGGCTACGGTCATCTCAGTGATCTCGGCCGTCGTCGAGACCATCGTGACCGAGAGCACCGAGCACATGGAGCTCCCGGCACCGCCGCCCACGGCGAACTCCACGACCGACCTCGCCGACACGGTCATTGCCCGCATGAACGGCTCGACCTTCCGCTCGAACGTCGGGCTCGCCGCCGAACTGTCGCGCCGGCTCGAGCAGTGGTCGCACACGGTCACGTCGGCCGCGCGACCGAAGCTCGTCGTGCAACTCGACGCTCCTGGCTCCGACGGCGTGTGGCTGGCCTCGGTGCACGCCCCAGCGGGCAAGGGTCGCGTCCAGCCCATCGACGCGGCGCTCCGCACCGAACGGGGCAGCGGGCCGGTGTCGTCCGAATGGGAGCGCCTCGTCCGCGTGTTCGTCGCGCTCAACCGCTCGGAACCACGGTTCCGCGGCCAGGTAGCGCTCAGCCAGTCCGAAGCGTGGGAGCTCATGACCGTCGTCGGTCCCACACTTTCGGCGATCGGGTTCGACGTGCGCGTGCCGGCGCTGTCGCGACGCAAAGCCAAGGCGTCGCTGCGACTCTTCGCTGAGGCGGCCGGCGGCTCGGTGGTCGGCGCGCACCAGTTGAGCAACGTCGCCTGGTCGGTGCTGTTCGACGACGTCGAGCTCACTGCGGCCGAAGTGGCCCGGCTCGCCCGCCAAGCTCGTCCGCTCGTGCGTTCGCGCGGGCAGTGGGTCGAGGTCGACCGGGCCGACCTCGAAAAGGCTGCGGCCATCCTCGCCGAGCGTGAGTCCATCACCCAGCTCACGGGGGCCGAGATCCTGCGCCAGAGCATCGGCCTCGATCAGTCGGGGTTGTCGGGTGGCGTCGTCGTGCACGGCGCGAGTTGGGCGAACGACATCGTGCAACGCGCCGCCGAGGCCCCGTCGCTCGCAATCACCCAACCCGAGGGATTCGCGGGCGAGCTGCGCACCTATCAGGCAGAAGCGCTGGCCTGGTTGGGCTTCCTCGACGCGGCGGAGCTCGGCGGGTGTCTCGCGCTCGACATGGGTCTCGGCAAGACCCCGACCGTCCTCGCACACATGGCGAGGAGTGCGGGCCCTGGTCCGGCGCTCGTGCTCGCGCCGGCGGCCGTGGTCGGCAACTGGGCGGCCGAGGCAGCGCGCTTCGCGCCGAAGCTGCGCGTGCTCGTGCACCATGGTGCGTCGCGTTCGTCGGCCCGGGTGCTCGAGGCTCAGATCGGGCGGGCCGACATCGTCGTCACCACGTACGCGACTGCGGTGCGTGACGTCGAGGCGCTGGCCAAGGTCGAGTGGAGCCGCGTCGTACTCGACGAAGCGCAGGCCATCAAGAATCCCGCGAACGAGACCTCGCAACAGCTGCGACGCATTCCGTCGCGGTCGCGCATCGCACTCACCGGTACGCCCATCGAGAATGGTCTCGGCGACCTGTGGGCCATCCTCGATTTCACCAACCCCGGCCTCGTCGGGTCACGCCCCGAGTTCCTCGCCAACATGGCGGGCGACGGTGAGGCCGCGCTGCGGGCCCTCAACGGGTTGCTGCTGTTCCGTCGCACCAAGAAAGAGCCCGAGGTCGCGGCCGAACTGCCCGACAAGATCGACGAGCTCGACTACTGCACCATGACCACCGAGCAGATCGGCCTGTACCAGGCGGTGCTCGACATGCTCGTGGTCGACACTGCCGACTCCGACGCGCTCGGCGAGAAGAAGCAGGGCGCCATCCTCGCCGCCATCACGGCGCTCAAGCAGATCTGCAACCACCCGGTGGCCTACCGCGACGACGGGCTCCCGCTCGCCGGACGCTCGGGCAAGCTCGCTCGTCTCGAGGAGATCGTCGAGTCGGTGTTCGCGGCCGGCGAACGCATCCTCGTGTTCACCCATTTCGCGACGTGGGGTCGCCGGCTCGCGCGGCACCTCAGCGAGGTCACCGGTATGCCGATCGCCTGCTACGACGGCAGCCTGGGCCGCGAGGTCCGCGATCGGCTCGTCACCGACTTCCAGAGCGGCACCGGTGCAGGCGCAATGGTGCTGTCGTTGAAAGCCGGCGGTACGGGCCTCAACCTGACGTCCGCGAACCACGTCGTGCTCTATGACCGCTGGTGGAATCCGGCCATCGAGGACCAGGCCCGCGACCGCGCGTGGCGCATCGGCCAGAGCCGAACCGTCATCTCGCATCGACTGGTGTGCCCGGGCACCGTCGACGAACGTGTCGAAGAAGTGGTGGCTGGCAAGCGTCATATCGCCGAACTGGTGCTGCCCCGGTCGAGTTCCATGGCCGATCTCACCAGTGACCAACTGCGCCTCGCGCTCGGGCTACGCCCCGACGAGCTGCTCGCCGAGGAGGACTGATGAACCGTCCACAACGCGCCCGAACCAACCAGCGCCGCCGTCCCCAACCGCGCCGCACTAACGGCGTGGACATCTGGCGATCACCCGGCCCGTTGCCCGACGTCGAGCCCATCGTGCGGGTCCACGACCCAGGGGCCATGCTGCGCTCACTCGGCGATCCGCCGATGACCAATGGCAATGTCGCCGGGCACTACTTCAACTTCGTGATCACCCAGTCGGCTGCGATGGCCATGGCGCTTGCCTACAGCGCGGACCTCGCAGCGGAGTTCGACGAGACCGACGGCTGAGCCGCGCCCATAGCGGCGCTCGCGAACGAACTGTTCCTCGTGCGGCACGGCGAGGCCGAGTGGAGTCATGACGGTCGGCGCACGCGGCCAGCGCGTCATCGAGCGCGTCGTCGAGCGCGAATCCCTGATTGCGGGACCCAGGCAGTGTGCACGTTGAACGTGGCGACGTTGCCGGTTGCCTCTGGCGCCCGGAATGCTCGGAGATCCAGGGAGCGATGCGTGCCGCCGAGGGCACATCCGCGTGGGCGGTGATCGGAGCCATCATGATCGGAAGGGCAACACCGACAGGAGGATCATGATCGGACGCGGCGTGTCGCGCCTTCTTGTCGCCATCGCGTTGGTCTGCGCGTCCACTGCGTGGACGGGTTGGGTGATCCTGCACACCGTCGCCGACCCGTCACGATCGAGTCGCATCGCTCACGAGGTCTTCGACGACCCAGAAGCGCGCGGTCAGCTGGCCAATGACCTTGCCTCGAGCCTGGCCCGCGCCGCGAACACCGGTGCTGCCTCCGCAACCGCGGACACCGGGTTGAAGGTGCCGAAGATCGCCGGTGATGATCCTGTGCTTCGCGAAGCGGTGGCCGCGGCCCTCGCCAATCCTCGGGTGACGACTGACGTGATCGACGCGCTCGCGGCCGAGCACGCCAATCTCCTCGGTGTCGAGCCAAAGAAGCCGGCGACCATCAACACGACGTTGTTGCTCGAGGCGGTCAATCGTTCGCTCGGTGTGGCGAGCCCGACCCTCGCGGCCCAGCTCGTGAATGCCGCGCCGAAGTCGGTGGCGCTGCCCGATGTCGAGATCCCCTTTGTCGGCGCGGCTCACCGCTTCGCGACCGCATGGGTGCCGCGTCTCGCGTTGATCGCCGTGCTGTTCGGAGGCGTTGCACTCGTCGGGGCTGACCGCCTCCGAGTGCTGCGACGTATCGGCGTTTGGGCGGTCGGTGCAGGGTTACTCTGGGTGCTGCTGCCTCGCGGGTTCATCTGGCTCGCGGAGCAATGGGTGCCCGGCAATGCGGCGGTGGTGCGCGCCGTGCTCCGCGGCGCGACCGGTGCGGTCACCGCGATGGCCACGTTGCTGGTGCTCGGTGGCGCGGCCGCGATCGGGGCGAGCATCGTGGTTGGTCGCCCCAGCGTTCGCGCCGGTCGGGGTCAGCGCGACCAGCGCGACCCGCGCGACGCGCTGGGCGCGCCCGGGTCGATCGACTCGTCATCGGGCTGGCGCACCTTTACTGGGCGCGATCTGCCGCCGAGCTCGTCGCGTCCCGCGCCGAAGCAGTTCGATAAACGCGCCTGACCGGTCCTCTCGGCGTCACACCGGATCGACGGCCAGCCAAGGTGATTTGAGTTGGGTGACTGGGTCCGAAATGCCGCTCCGGCCCGGGCCCGCATCCGGTCCCGAGGGTCACTCGGCTCTACACTCACCAACCCGCGGCCGCCGTCGGGCGAATCGCGGTCGACCGCGCAGCCGAGGGGTGGACCACACATGAGCTACGGAAACTACGAGACGCTGATCGTCGAACGTCATGGTCACGTGGGGTGGTTGATCAACAATCGTCCGGATCAGTTGAACGCGATGAACGCGTTGATGCGAGACGAATTCGCGGACGCGTGGATCGAGCTCGATCGTGATCCTGAGGTGCGGGTGATCGTGCACACGGGCAATGGTCGGGCGTTCCAGACGGGCGTCGACGTGACCGAGATTGCGACAGATGGCCAGGGGATGCAGCGGTATCAGGACAGCGTGGTCGATTTCGATCTGCATTTCACGGCGTGGCATCAGCAGGTGTGGAAGCCGGTGATCACGGCGGTCAACGGCATCTGTTGTGGCGGTGGTTTCCATTGGGTGGCCGATGCCGACATCGTGATCGCCGCTTCGGATGCGCAGTTCTTCGATCCGCACGTGTCGATCGGTCAGGTGGTGTCGATCGAAGCGATCGGATTGATCCGCAAGATGCCGGCCGAGGCGGTGATGCGCATGGCGTTCGTCGGCAAGTACGAGCGGATGAACGCCCAGCGGGCCTACGAACTCGGCATGATCAGCCAGATCGTCGATCCTCCCGGTCAGCTACGTGAAGAGGCGCAGGCGCTGGCGGAGAAGATCGCCAAGAACTCGCCGGCCGCGATGCAGGCCACGAAGAAGGCGTTGTGGGGAGCGCTCGAACACAACCTCACCGATGCCTGCAAGGTCGGCGCGAAGCACTTGGCGGGCCTGTGGGGTCACCCTGATCAGGACGAGGGTCCGAGGGCGTTCGCGGAGAAGCGCGAACCGCTGTGGGCCGCGCTCGCGCCGCGCCCTGGCGATGGTGTGGCGGGTTAGCCAGTGGATCTCGACTATCCGCCCGAGGCCGAGGCGTTCCGCATCGAGGTGCGCTCATGGCTCGACGCGAACCTGCCGCCGGGATTTGCGACGGCCACGCCAGAGCAACGGCCCGCGCTTTTGGCCCATTGGAACGACGCGCTCACTGCAGGCGGCTGGTTGTGCGCGTCGTGGCCCACCGAGTACGGAGGTCGGGGGCTTGACACGATGCAGGGTGTGGTGCTCGCCGAGGAGTTCCATCGGGTCGGTGCGCCGTTACGGGCCGACTTTTTTGGTGACACGTTGGTTGGCCCGACCATCTTGCAGTGGGGCACCGAGGCGCAGAAGCAGGAGTTCATCCCCAAGATCTTGCGCGGTGAGGTGGCGTGGTGCCAGGGGTTCAGCGAACCTGACGCCGGGAGCGACCTCGCGGCGTTGAAGGCCACCGCAGTGCTCGATGGCGACGAGTGGGTCATCAATGGGCAGAAGATCTGGACCACGCAGGGCTTCGACGCTGACTATGTGTTCTTGTTGTGTCGCACCGATCCTGCAGCTGCTCGGCACAAGGCGATCTCGTACTTGTTGTGTCCGATGGACCAGCCCGGCGTCGAAGTGCGCCGCATCCGCCAGATCGACGGCGGTGCCGAGTTCTGCGAGGTGTTCTTCACGGACGCGCGTTGCCCGGCCGGAAACGTGGTCGGTGGGGTGAACGATGGCTGGAAGGTCGCAATGACCACGCTCGGATTCGAGAGGGGCACGAACTCGACGACCGGCTATCGCCGGTTCGAGAAGCAGCTCAACGAGATCTTGGCCATCGCCCGCGAACGCGGCGCGAACACCGATCTCGAGATGCGCCAAGACCTGGCCCGGGCGTACACACGGGTGGCGATCATGCGCATCAACGGGCTTCGCAGTCTTACGGGTGTGCTTCGGGGCAAATCGCTGTCGGAGGACCAGCGCACCGGTCTGAGCGCGATGAGTGCGTGCAACAAGGTGTTCTGGTCCGAGCACAACCAAGCCACGTTGAACTTGGCCATGAACGTCCTGGGGCCCGCGGGGCAGGTCCTCCAAGGAAACCCCGAGATCGCCGAAGCCCTGGCCGGGTACGGCCGCCGCGCCCCGCACGCCGACTATCCCGCGAGCGGACTGCAGAGCTCGTTCTTCTTCAGCCGCAGCGAAACCATCTGGGGCGGCACTTCACAGATCCAACGCAACATCATCGGCGAACGCAACCTCGGCCTTCCTCGAGAGCCGTCACTCACACCGAAAGAGCACGCACCAACATGAGCAGCTACACCGCACGCGAGGTCCGGGCCAAGGCTGGCCACCCGATCATCGATTCCGACGGCCACGTGCTCGAGTACTTGCCGGCGGTCGAACCGTTCCTGCGTGAAGCGCTCGGCCGTTCGGCCTATGAGCGCTACCGCGGCCAAGCCTCACCACTCGCCAACATCATGAACGCCGATCCGGCGCGGCGGGCCGCGACTCGCACGCCGCAGAGCGCATGGTGGGGAACGCCGTCGAAGAACACGCACGACCTGGCTGCGGCCACGTTCCCGAAGCTGCTCGAGTCGCGCCTCGATGACTGTGGCATCGACTACACGATCATGTTCCCCACCAAGGGCTTCGGCATCGCCGGCATCGACGACGACGAGCTGCGCAACGGCGTGTGTCGCGGGTTCAACGACTTCTATGCAGCCACCTACGCCCCGTACGCGGCGCGAATGACCGTCGCAGCGGTCATCCCGATGCACACCCCCGACGAAGCCATCGCCGAGATGCGGCGCTGCAAGGCCCTCGGCTTCAAGGTGATCGGCATGCCCGAGGGAGTGACGCGACCGATCGCCCAGCCCGACCCGAACAACGCGTCACCGTTCCTCGCTCCGGGCCAGACCCACTGGTTCGACCTGTTCGGCATCGACAGTGCATACGACTACGACCCGGTGTGGGCCGCAGCGCGCGAGCTCGGTTTCGCCGTGACCTTTCATGGCGGGCTCGGACACATGCCCACGGGCATCTACACGTCCATCAGCAACTACTCGTTCAACCACATCGGCGCGTTCGCCCAGCGGATGCACATGCTGGTGAAGTCGCTGTACATGCACGGGGTCACGCGTCGGTTCCCCGACGTGAACTTCGCCGTGCTCGAGTGCGGCGTGGCGTGGGGGTCGATGCTGCTGGCCGACATCATCGGGCACTGGGACAAGCGCGGTCCCGGTGGGCTCGAGATGCTCGATCCGGCCGCGCTCGACTGGGCCGCGTTCGAGGCCGATGCCCGCACCTACGGCGCCGACGTGCTGGCGCTGGCGGGCGAGCACGATGTCGCGGCGGGATTGCGGCTCGTCCCCGGTATCGGCGTGGTGCCCGAGGTGCTCGACGACTTCGCCGCGGTCGGTGTCGACTCCGTGGCCGGCCTCATCGAACGGTTCGTGCCGCGCTTCTACTTCGGCTGCGAGGCCGATGATCGCGGCATCGCCACTGCGTTCGGCCCCACGAACCCGGGCGGGGTTGCGTTGAATGCCATTTTCAGCTCCGACATGGGGCATTGGGATGCGCCCGACATGGAAGGCATCGTCCCCGAGGCTTGGGAACTGGTCGACGACGGCCTGATCACGGCCGAGGACTTCCGGTCGTTCGTCTTCACCAATCCGGTGGCGTTGTTCGCGGGCCAGAACCCGGCGTTCTTCGACGGCACCATCGTCGAGGGGGAGTGCCGCCGACAAACCCAGGCCACGTTCTAGGGTGCATGCCATCGACCGCGCGGAAACTCACGACGAATCCCGACTCTTCGACGACACAAAAGGGTTCTTTCGCGTCAGTTCGCAGGTCGACATCGAGAGCCATCTCGACGCGCTCATCGCCGGTCGCGACCCACTCGACCACGCGCAGGCCAACCGGTTGACGCGCCGTTTCGTCGATGTCCTGACCGAAGGTCGTCCGGTCGACGAGGACTTGCCCGACACCATCGACTACGCCGAGCGCAACAACCTCATTTTGCTGTTCTCGCGCGATCACCAGCAGCGCTTCGAGTTCTTGTACCCACGGATGCCGGAAGACCTCGTCGAACGATGGCGAAAGGCGCTGCGCGGCGGTGACCCACGCGACTCGTTCGGCCCGCTCACCAGCGCCGAGCGACTCGATGTGAGGCGCATCGAGGCCGACCTGCGCGCCGGTCGCCGGCAGCGGCGCTTCTTCGTCGCGTCGTCGTTCGTGATGCTGGTCGCACTGGTCGCGGCGGCCGTGTGGTGGCGCGGTCGCAACGACGACACCGTCGCGTCGACGGGCGCGATCACCTTCGGCGAGGTGGCCGCGGTCGGCGACACCGGTCGCGACGGACCACGTCCCGTGGTCGAGAAGGCACTTGTCGCACGGCTCGATCGCCCGGTCATGGTGCGCGCGGGCAGCGGTGAGATCGCCGACCGCATCGTGCTCGACGCACCGGCCACCGATCTGCCCCAAGCCGCCGGCGGCATCGCCGCAACGCTGTTCCGCTACAACGGCGCCGGACAAGTGGTGCTCGTTGGCCCGCCGGGTTGGCTCGCGAAATCGTGCATCCAGGTGTCGGTCATGTCGGCGTCGTTGCGCGCCTTCGACACCGCATACGCCGAGAGCGTGCCGGGCGCGTGCCCGCGTGATCGAGTGTTCGGTCGCGTGGCCACGGTGGGATGCACGGATGCCAAGCAGTCCACGACCATGGTCGATCTCGTCATCCCGCAAGGCGACGTCAGCCTTTCCGAGGGTGGCCGCGCGTCGGTCGCGGCGGTGCGCATTGCGCTCATCGGCGACAACGCGGCGTACGAACGGAACAACCTCACCACGCAGATCTCGGTCGCCGAAGGCACCAATGTCAAGGTGCCGGCGTTCGGCGGCGCAGTGGGGGTAACGGTCAACTTCGACGTCAGTGCGGCGACGGGCGCTCCACTCGTCGGCAGCTGCACGTTGCGCTGAGGTAGCAATGTGCGGCCGATATGTTTCGACATCGCAGCCTGACCAGATCGCGCGTTACTTCGGAGCCGAGATGAGCGAAGCAGTCGTCGAGAACGCTCCGCCTGCCAACTACAACGTTGCGCCCACGGCCCAGGTGTTCGTCGTGGTGGAAACTGGCGAAGTGCGCCGCCTCGAAACGGCGCGCTGGGGCCTCGTGCCGAGTTGGGCGAAGGACCTCTCGATCGGCGCCAAGATGATCAACGCCCGTGCCGAGACGCTGGCCACGAAGAGCGCGTTTAAGCGAGCGTTTCAACGCAGACGCTGCATCGTGCCGGCCGACGGCTTCTACGAGTGGCAGGTCATCCCGGGCCAGAAGAGAAAGCAGCCGATGTTCATCCATCGCGCCGACGGTGATCGTTTCGCGTTCGCCGGCCTGTGGGAGCTGTGGCGCGATCCCGCCGCCCCCGACGATCTGCCGCTCCGCACGTGCACCATCATCACGGGCGAACCGAACGAAGCCGTCTCGCCGATCCACGATCGTATGCCCGTGATGCTTCCGCCCGATTCGTGGTCCACGTGGCTCGATCACGAGAATCACGATCTCGACATGCTCGGCCGGCTGCTCGTTCCTGCGCCGGCGTCGATCATCGGGGTGCACCCGGTGAGCACGGCGGTCAACAACGTGCGCAACCGCGCGGCGTGGCTCGTCGATCCCGTCGGCCTCGAAGCCGACACCCAGCAAACGCTCCTGTAGCCCTGCGAACGAGGAGTTCGGACTCAGGCGACCGCGGCGTGGCCGGCGGCGCGCAGGGCGGCCTTGAGCGCGATGGCGTAGGTATCGAGCTCGGTCGGGTCGGGCGACGCGTTCGCGAGCGCGAAGTCGAACGTGGCCATGCCCGTGGTGGGGAAGACGTGGATGTGCACGTGCGGCACCTCGAACCCTGCGATCATCAGGCCGACGCGCGGGGGAGAGAACACCAGCTGCTGTGCGTTGGCCACCGCGTGGGCGACCGCCATGAGATGGGTGGCCACCGACCCCGGTAGATCGGTCCATCGGTCGATTTCGAGCGTGGGCACCACGAGGCAGTGACCCGGCGCCAGCGGACGTACGTCGAGGAACGCGACGGCCTGTTCGTCGCGCCACACGAAGCGCCCAGGGATCTCGCCGTTGATGATGCGGGTGAAGATGCTGGCCATCCGCCCACCCTACGCGCCGCCCGGCATAGGCTCGCAGCGTGGTTGATCGGCGCGACATCTTCACGTGGGCGAACCTGGTCACCGTGGTGCGACTGATCTGCATCCCGGTGTTCTTGTGGCTGTTGTTCACGAAGGACGACCGTTATCTCGCGGCGCTGCTCCTCGGAGGTCTCGGCGCCACCGATTGGGTCGACGGGTTCCTCGCCCGACGTCTCGGGCAGGTCTCCGAAATCGGCAAGATCCTCGACCCCGCCGCCGATCGTCTGCTGTTTCTCGTCGCCGTCATCGCGATGCTGATCGACAAGTCCGTGCCGTTGTGGTTCGGCGTCGCGGCCTTGGCGCGCGAGGTGCTGGTGGCCGTCACTGCGCTCGTGCTCGGCGCGATGGGGGCCCGGCGCATCAATGTCACCTGGCTGGGCAAGTGCGCCACGTTCGCGTTGATGTTCGCCTTCCCGAGCTTCCTTGCCAGCCATGCCGACATCTCGAGCGACCGCATCTTCGGGGCCTTCGCGTGGATGTTCGGCATCCCCGGGCTCGTGCTCAGCTACTACACGCTGTCGCAGTACGCACCGCTCGCCCGACACGCCTTGGCCGATGGCCGGGCGCGTCGGTCGTCTGACTCCGATACTGCGTCGCAGATCCGGTAGCGTTTGGGGGATGAACGTTCCCGCCGAACTGCGCTATTCGAGTGATCACGAGTGGGCCCAGATCGAAGCTCCCGATCGTGTCCGTGTGGGAATCACCGACTACGCACAAGATGCCCTGGGCGATGTCGTCTACGTCGACCTCCCTGCGGTCGGCGACCGGGTCGAGTTGGGCATGAGCTTCGGCGAGGTCGAGTCGACCAAGTCGGTGTCCGAGCTCTATGCGCCCATCACGGGCACGGTCATCGAGATCAACGGCGATCTCACCGATGAGCCACAGAAGCTCAACGAGGACCCGTACGGCGACGGGTGGGTCTGCGTGATCATCCCAGACGACCCGGCCCAGCTCGACGCGTTGCTCGACGCGGCGGCCTACGGCGCGCTCATCGGCGGCTGACGTGTCCGGCGGGGGTCCAACGTGCCGCGCCTGTGGCCATCAGAACGAACCGGGGGCGAAGTTCTGTTCGTCGTGCAGCATCGCGGTCGGCATCGATCCCCGCACGGAAACCATGGCGCACGAGGTGGTCGAGGTTGTCGACGAGTTCGGCCCCGATCGGTCGCAGTTCTCCGAGTCGCAGGGCCTGCTGATCGTCACCCGCGGCCCCAACCTCGGCGCGCGCTACGCGCTCGACACCGACCGCATCACCGTCGGGCGTCACCCCGACAGCGAGATCTTCCTCGATGACATCACGGTGTCTCGCAAGCATGCCGAGCTCGTGCACACCGGTAGCCATTACACCCTCCGCGATACGGGCTCACTCAACGGCACGTACCTGAACGGCAAGTGCATTGACAAGGCCGATCTCGACGACGGCGACGAGCTCCAAATCGGCAAGTTCAAGCTCGCGTTCTTCCACGGCACGAAGCATTGAGCACTTCCGGAGGCGGTGTACCGGTGAGCGAACTGCATCGTTCGATCGGCGAAGTGCTATCGCTGCTGCGCGGCGAGTTCCCCGACGTCACGATCTCGAAGATCCGCTTCCTCGAGAGCCAAGGTCTGGTCGACCCCGAACGCACGCCTTCGGGCTATCGGCGCTTCTACGACAAGGACATCGATCGGCTGCGGTGGATCTTGCGCCAACAGCGCGAGAACTACCTGCCGCTGAAGGTCATTAAGGACCGCCTGGTGGGCGGCGACGCCGCCGACGCGATCGACGGGGCCGACGACGAGGTCGACCCCGTGCCATCCATAGCGGTTTCATCAGTTCGAAAGTCATCCATCGCGGTTCGCCCGGCGGCGGGACGGGCCTCGTCCTCACGCACCGCCGAGTTCGCCGGCGAACCGGGTGGGCCACGTCGTGTGCTCCCCGAACCGTCGATCTTCGCGGCGCGGAGCGGTTCGACCTCGTCGGCGCGCGAGTCGCCTGCCGCACCGGCCCGCAGCGACGCCCGCGTCGATCTCACCTCGGTCAGCATGACCGCGCAGGAGCTGTCCGACGCGACGGGATTGCGTCCCTCCGATGTCGCCGAACTCGAACGCTTCGGTCTGTTCACGCACCGCATGGTGGGCAAGGTCGCGGTGTACGACCACGATGCGCTCGTGGTGGCGCGCCTCGCGGCCGGTTTTCGGGCCCACGGACTCGAGCCGCGGCACCTGCGCATGTTCAAGGTGACCGCCGATCGCGAAGCGGCGCTGTTCGAACAAGTCGTGCTGCCGCTCGCCCGCCAACGCACGGTCGAGGCGCGACGTGCACTCCAGGACACGCTCACCGACCTTTCGCGGCTCACCGACAGCTTGCACTCGGTGTTGTTGCAGGCGCTGCTGCGCGAGCTCGACTGACGGCACAGCGAAGCCAACGAGTGCGCCACCGCGTCGTTTCCGCTCTCGCGCGTGCGCACACGCGGCGGGTAGGGTGCAGCCATGATCGACATGGAGCTCGTCGGTGTGCGCATCGAGGCGCCGGCCAACACGCCGTGCGTCCTGCTGCGCGAGCAGGTGGGTGACCAGCGAATTCTGCCGATCTTCGTCGGTCCGTCCGAGGCACAGGCCATCGTGCTTGCGCTCGATGGTGTCGTCACCCCACGGCCCATGACCCACGACCTCATCGTCAACCTCCTGCGGGATCTGGGCGCCACGCTCGACGCGGTGGTCGTCACCGAGCTGCGGGAGAAGACGTTCTTGGCCGAGCTGCACCTCACCCGAGCCGGTGTCGTGACCGTGGTGTCGTGCCGGCCGTCCGACGCCATAGCGGTCGCTGCTCGCCTGGGAACGCCCATCCGAGCCTCCGAGGCGGTGCTCAACGTGGCCGGTATCCGCCCGCCCGACGAGGATGCCGAGCAAGAAGAAGTCGTCGAAGAGTTCCGCGAGTTCATCGAGAACATCAACCCCGAAGACTTCCTCTAGTGCTCAAGGCGTGTTTTCGCGGGTCGTGAGGCACTCTCACATAAGGACAGTGCTCCGTCGAGTGCAATCCTTGCATGGACATCTCGACGCGAACCCGATGCCAAGGTCAAGGTCCCGAAGAAGTCGATGCCGGTGCCGTTGAAATCACCTGCCTATCATCCTGGCCGACGAGGATCCATCGCTGCGACGTCGCCGGTTCCAGAGGAGGGGCAGTTATGGTCGCAGGTGGTAGGTGGCGTGCAAGCGCAGTGTTCATCGTGGCCGGGCTCGTGCTCACCGCGTGCGGTGACGACGGAAGTTCCGCGAGCGGAGCCGCCGGCACCTTCACGGATGGCGCTCAGCTGCAGACCGACAACCTGACGAGCTTCGACCCCGGCCTCGTGTCAACGCTCGACGAGTCCCAGGTGACGAGCGCGATCTACGACGGCCTCACCGACTTCGACTTCAGCGACAAGGCCAAACCGGTACTGAAGGGCCTCGTCGCCGAAAGGTGGCAGGCCAACGCCGACGCGTCGGAGTACACGTTCACCCTGAAGAAGAGGCTCGTGTTCTCCAACGGCGACCCAGTGCTCCCTTCGAGCTTCAAGTATGCGTGGGTGCGGGCCGGACAGAAGGACTTCGCGTCGCCGTACGGCTACCTCATCAACTACATCAAGGGGGGCGCCGATCTGCAGGCCGGCAAGGTGACCAACCTCAATTCGTCGATCATCGCCGACGACGCCGCCATGACGCTGAAGGTCATCCTGGAGAGCCCCTTCGCCGATTTCCCGGTGGTGGTGAGCCATTCGTTCTTCTATCCGCTGCCCGAGAAGGTCGTGTCGAAGCTCACCGACCAGACCCAGTGGGACAAGGGTCTCATGATCGGCAACGGCCCGTTCATGCTCGAAAAGCCCAAGAGCGACACCGAGGTCGTGCTCGTCCGCAACGACAAATGGGCGGGCAGCGTGCTCGGCGACAAGAAGGCCGTCCTCGACAAGATCGTGTTCAAGGTGACGAAGGATGTCGAGTCGGCCTACACCGACTTCGAGGCCGGCAATGTCATGAGCGCGACGATCCCCTCCGGCAAGTACTCCGATGCACAGTCGAAGTACGGCAACACTACGAAGTCGCTGTTACTCGGCTCGTACCATTTCGACTTTGGATTCACCGATCCGCAGCTCGGCGGCGAGAAGAACCTCAAACTTCGACAGGCCATCTCGCTCGCCGTCGATCGTGAGCAGATCAACCAGAAGGTCTTCGAGAGGGTGCGCACGATGTCCACCGGTGTCACCCCGAATGGCATCCCTGGATTCAAAGCAGGGATCTGCAAGTTCTGCACCTTCGACCTCACGAAGGCCAAATCGCTGCTGAAAGAATGGCAGGACGCCGGCAACAAGCTCAGCGGACCGATCAGCATCGATTACAAAACCGGCGACAGCAGCGCAGATGTTGTGGCAATTATCCAGCAGAACTTGAAGGACCTCGGCATCGAGGTGAAGACGAACCCCGTGTCGTCGAAGTACTTCGGCTCCATGGCCGCGGGTGGCTGCCACCTGTGCCGCGCCGGCTGGTATGCCGACTACCCGACCTACGGCAACTTCATGTTCGACCTGTTCAGCAAGGCCGCCGTCGGTGGGAACAACCTCGGCTCGTTCGACGATCCGAAGTTCGACTCGATCCTCACGAAGGCGCAGTCCGAGCCCGACGACACCAAGCGTGCGACCCTCTACCAACAGGCGGAGGACTACCTCCTCAACGGTGCCATGGCCGTACTGACCCTCAACTGGCTTAACGGCGACCAGGTGTACGCGAAGAACGTCGTCAACTACGACCAGTCGCCGCTCGGCCTCATCCTTTGGGAGCGCGTGGGCCTAAAGAAGTAGTGCCTGTGTGTGGTGCGGGCCCTCGCGGCCGCCACCACACCTGCACCTTCGGGACTGCTGCACGATCGGGTGACAGTCGCACACAACAACCGTCAACCAAAGGAGCGGCAATCCGCTGCGGTTCCGCAGCGCGTTCGCGCGGTGCGCGCGCAGATTCGCGCGGTGGTCGTTGACGCCGCGCGCGCGCCGACGTACGCTGCGCATCTCACATCCACGAAATTTCGCGCATGTCGCCCGGCGGGATCTCCGTTCACGGCCTGTTCGAGCAGCGGGAGACACCCATCGTGAGCACGCCCACGCGCAGCACCCAGACCAGCGACAGCGCACTCACCGGCTACAGCGGCAAGCAGACCGCCGAACTGGTGGGCATCACCTATCGCCAGCTCGACTATTGGGCCCGCACCGATCTCATCCGGCCGTCGCTGGTCGACGCCGCCGGCAGCGGTAGCCGTCGTGCGTACAGCTACCGAGATCTGCTCGAGCTCAAAGTGATCAAGAACCTCATCGATGCAGGCATCAAGCTCGAGTCGGTGCGCGACGTGTTCGAGTACCTGCGGGAGCACCTCGGTGAGGACGTGGCCAGCGTGAACCTCGTGATCTCCGGCAACAGGTCGGTGCTCGTCAAGGACGGCGACGACATCATCGACCTCGTGCGTCGCGGCCAGGGTGTGCTCAATATCTTGCCGCTCGGTGGGGTCAAGGACGAGGTCGACGCAGCCATCGTGCAGCTCTTCCCCGAGCGTGCCGTTGCCGTCGAGGCGGGCGCCGCCCTCGCGGCCAACGGGTAGCCAAACCCACGCAAGTAGCATTGCTCGAATGCAACTGAAGTACTCGCCGCTCGACGCGGCGCACCGCGCGCTGGGCGCGAAGATGGTGCCCTTCGGCGGATGGGACATGCCACTCTCCTACGAGCACGGCACCATCGCCGAGCACACTCGCTGCCGCGCCGCGTCCGTGATGTTCGACGTCAGCCATCTGGGCACCGTGCTGGTGAGCGGACCCGACGCGTTCGCTCAGCTGCAGTTGGCCTTCACGAACGACCTGCGGCGTATCGGCCCTGGTCGTGCGCAGTACACCCACCTCCTCGATCCCGACGACGCCTCGGTCATCGACGACATCATCGTGTGGTGGCTCGACGAGACCACGTTCCAGGTCATGCCCAACGCGTCCAACACCGATCGCGTCGAGGCGGCGCTCTCGCGAACCGGCGCCGATCTCACGGCCATCGACACCACGGCCACGCGCGCCGTGATCGCGGTGCAGGGCCCGACGACCCGCCAGGTGCTTGCCGGCTTCTTCCCCGCAGCGGCTGAGGTCGATCGATTCACCGTGCAGCAGCTGAGGTGGAACGGCGACCCGTGTGTGGTGGCTGGCACCGGATATACCGGCGAGGACGGGGTCGAGATCGCTATTGCTTCCGAGCATGCACCGGCAATGTGGGACGCGCTCCTCGCGGCCGGTGCCTCGCCGGCCGGGCTCGGCGCCCGCGACACGCTGCGCCTCGAGGCCGGCTTCCCCCTGCACGGCCACGAGCTCGGCCCGGGCATCACGTCCTTACAGGCCGGACTCGGCTGGGTGGTCGGCTGGGACAAGGGGCCGTTCCAAGGTCGCGATGCTCTGGTCCGT
>CAFBOS010000019.1_pt1 | contig 21950 bp, 20 predicted proteins | sample 7269521 | NCBI WGS metagenome assembly CAFBOS01 (sample SAMEA6814119, study PRJEB35770) | uncultured Microthrixaceae bacterium | biome: Freshwater; feature: Freshwater reservoir; material: water | place: Czech Republic | collected 2017-07-26 | depth 30m m | reverse complement strand
GACGAACTCGCAACCTGCATCTGACTTCTGCGCGGATCGGGCTCGTCGACGCCACGAGTTCGAACAACGCAACACTGCCGGCGATCGGTGGGTTTCGGGTTCATCGCGGTCACCATCCCGGGTAGCGGTCCCACCAGCCGTGGGTGGACGGCCAGGTGGGTGGTCGTCCGGCGAGGGCGTCGTGGAGGTCGCACGCAACCTGGTCGATGATCGCCCGGGCTTCGAGGGCGTCGAGCCATCGGGTCGGGATCGCGGCCACGCCGTGGATCGCCCCGAGGAGGTTGCCGGTGATCGATCCGGTCGAGTCGCTGTCGCCGCTGTGGTTGACCGCGGCGAGGACACCGTCTTCGAAGCCTTTGGCGCCCAGCGCGCACGCCACGCCGATCGCGAGGGCTTCCTCGCCGACCCATCCGCCACCGAGCGTCTCGAGGTCGGCGGGCACCGGGAGGCCGCGCCGACCGAGCACGATCGCTGCGTCGAGCGCAGCCAGGGTCTCCTGGTGACCGTCGCGGACAACGAGTTGCCCGCGAGCGTCGGCGAGGGCCGCCTCGAGCGCCATGCCGTCGAGCAGCCCGGCGACGGTCGCGGCGAGGACCCCGGCGGGCAAGTAGCCGCTGGGGTGCCCGTGGGTGAGCGCGGCGACATCGCAGCCGACCTCGAACGCCCGGTCCCGGGCCATTGCGCCGGCGGGCGCGGCGCGCATCACACCGCCGCACCCCTTGGAGTTGTTGCGCGCCCTTCCGCTCGCAATTGCTCCGGCGCGCAGAGCCGCCAGGCAGGTGCTGCCCGGTGCGCGCCGCGCATGGAGGACGGTCTGCGCGACAAGCCAGCCGTCGGGTTCGTCATGTCCGTGCGCGAGCCCGCCGCCGCTGCGGGACCAGTCGCCGTCCTGGGTGAACAGCCACCGGAGATAGGCGTGGTGCACGACCGACGGCAGGTGGCAGATGCCGCGCTCGTCCCACCGGACCCGGCCACGGACGATGCCCTCGGCGGTGAAGAGCGTCATCTGGGTGTCGTCGGTGATCGCGCCCAGTCGGCCGTACGCCGGTGCGAAGTCGGTGACGCCACCCGTGCCGAACCGGCTGCGGATGTCGTGCAGCGAGTCGAACTCGACCGGCGCGCCGAGCGCATCGCCCACCGCGCCGCCGAGCAGGCAGCCACGAACGGCGTCACATCGCGCGTCGATCGCCGGCATCTCGCCGACAGTCCTCATCGTCCACCTCGTGTGGTGTTACGGGGGCGGCGGATCGGCGCGCCGTGCTTCCATGCGCGGCCGGCACGGAAGAGTTCCGGTGGCTTGCCGCCCTCGGCGCCCGGCGCGGCGCGCTTGCCCGTCGCGACGACCCACCCGGCGGCGGCGGTGACGGCGCGGCGGAAGTTCGCGCCGTCGAGCTCGACCTCCCAGCCGGCTTCGTAGACGGCGCGCAGTTCGCTGAGCGTGAAGGTCGGGCCGACGAACGCGGTGGCGAGTCCGGTGGACTCGAGGTCGCGGCGGACCCGTTCGACCGCGTCGCGCACGATCCGTCGATGGTCGAACGCAAGGGCGACCTTGCCGCGGACGATGCGTTCGACGGGCACGAGCTGCGCGTCGGCCGCGTCGGTGCCGGCGACGATCCCCTCCAAGTCGCGCAGCACGGCGAGGTAGGCGACGGTCACCACGTTCATACGGGGATCGCGGCCCGGGTCGCCGTAGGCGCCGAACTGCACGAGCAGACTCGCGGCATCGACGCCGGTCTCCTCTCGCAGCTCGCGGCGCGCTGCGTCGTCGAGCGACTCGGTCGGGAGCTTGAAACCGCCCGGGATCGCCCACATGCCGGCGAACGGCTCCTGGCCGCGGCGCACGAGCAGCACCGACAGGGCGCCGTCGACCATCGTGAAGATCACGACGTCGACCGTGACCGCGAACGGCGGGTAGTCGGCGGGGTCATAGCCCTTCGAGGTATTGGTCGTCACGACCCGAACATATGCCGAATGGTTCTGGTCGTCAAGACTCTTACACGATTCTCAAGGTTCCTATCGTCCACAAAGGTAGGCCTCGAGGCATGAGAGCCGTTTCGTGACGCCGCTGGTCGGTTCCGTCGTTCACGTCGCGATGGCCTCCGCAACCGGAGTGAGATCAAGGTAACGGGCCCAAAACGGCACTGTTGCGTTGTTCGATCATGTGACCCGGTGGGCCAGAGTGATGGCGTTCGGTCAGATCGCCGCGGCGAGCTCGTCGATCTGAAGCACGAATGGGACCGGGGCATCAACGCGCCTTGATCAAGCAACGCAACAGTGCCGTCCAAGATCGGCTGACCCTGAGATGGCAGCTCGGCAACGAGGTTGGGACGCAGGCTGGCGTCGAGCTCGTCGGTCAGGAGCGTGACCGCTCCGTTGCTTGCCAGTATTTTCCCCCTCAGGCGACCGCAGCGCGGTACATGGCGAACAGGTCACCAGGCAACGGGGTGTGTAGTTCCCAGGTGATCTGGATCGGTCGATCCGAGCGGTGCTCGACGTATCGCGCGGTGCCTGCGCAGAAGTACGGCATCGTGCGTCCAGATTCCGTCGTCTTCGCCAACCGGACGAAGAGCGCGACGCTGGTCCCGAGTCGTTCGTGGTTGATGTACCGCTGACCCACGGGGCTCGCCACCGACGTCGTCGACTGCGACTCCCAGTGAAAGAGCGTGTCGCTAATCGCGTAGTCGAGGTACCGCGTAGTGGGCGAGTAGTCGCGGTCCGACTTCTGCAGCGTCACGAAGAACAGATCGGTCTGGGTGTCCTTGTGGAAGTACACGCCAGTCTGGAGCTCGAGCCGCTTGTCGACGCGGCTTGCCCCGAACCCGGCGAGTACCTCCTCGCGGGTATACGACGCGTGCACCTGAAGCGGCACCGGATGAAGAAGCCCGATTGGCCGATGCAGATGGGTGATCGTGGGCTCGCGGATCGCAAGGATGTCGAGGAGTTCAACCCGCAACCCTTCGTGACGCCAAAGTGCGGTAGCGGCCGCGTCGAGAGATTCGAACTTGCCGAACCGCGGCATCAGCGTCAACAGCATGCCTTCGAACTGGCGTCTCGTTCGCTCGTCGAGCTCGTGGGCGCGAGGCGGCACGAGCCGATCGAGTAGCGACCGATACGCCGCGATGCGTGGCTGGTCGTCCACGTGAAGAAGCCGGCCAAGGCCGCGCGCGATCTTGTCCTCCCCGTCCGCCATCGCCGGCGCAGGCAGATCGGCGTCACGTCGTAGCTGCGTCCACGACTTGTCGCCGCGGTGGAGGTCGTCGAGTTCGAGTCCGGTCTCGTCGAGGTAGGTCGCGAGCGAAACGTCACCCAGCGAGCGAAGTTCGAAGACGCGCTGCTTCCACGTGCTCGGCAACGCGTTGCGGATGTTGTCGAGCACGATCTTGCGAGCCACCAGATCGAGTTCAAGGTGACACCCGGCGGGGAGGTATGCGAAGCCCTCATCGAGATCGCGCTCGAGCTCGCGTCGCGTTCGGCCGAGCATCGCCCGGTAGCGAAGGTCGAAGCGGAACTCCTTGCGTTGATGGCCGACAAAGTCGAGGACGGTGAGCACGTCCTTGTTCTCGGCGCGACGCAATCCACGCCCAAGCTGTTGCAGGAAGATTGTCGCGCTCTCTGTTGGCCGCAGCATGAGCACGACATCTACCGCTGGTATATCGACGCCCTCGTTGAACAGGTCGACGGTGAACAACACATTGACCTTGCCATCGCGCAGGTCGCTCAGCGCCTGCTGCCGGTCCTCGGCGGAGGTGATTGAGGTGACTGCGCGAGCCGTGATACCGGCCTGCGTGAAACGATCAGCCATGAACGCGGCGTGTTTGATGCTCACGCAAAATCCAAGCGCGCGCATGCGCTTCGGTACGCCGATCTTGTCGTTGACCGCGGCGATCACCTTCGAGGCCCAGAAGTCATCGGCGGTGTAGACGTTCGTGAGCTCCTCGGAGTCGTAGCCCATACCTCGACGCCACGGAACGCGCGACAAGTCCGTGCCATCGTGAATGCCGAAGTAGTGGAACGGGCTGAGCAGACCCTGCTCGAGCGCGTCCCACAGGCGCAGCTCAACAGCGATTCGGCCGCCGAACCAACGCAGCACGTCGAGGCCGTCGGTGCGTTCCGGTGTAGCGGTGAGCCCGAGCAAGTGCTGCGGCCGCAAATGGTCGAGCAGTGCGACGTACGTGCTGGCCGCAGCGTGATGAAATTCGTCGACGATCACGACGTCAAACTGCTTAGGGTCGAGTGCGGTCACGTCACTTGCGCTGAGAGACTGGATCGACGCGAAGACGTACTCCCATCGCCTCGGTCGCTGACCATCGACCCACAGCTCCCCGAACGATCCATCGCGCAGTACATGGCGAAGGACGTTCTGGCTCTGTTGCAGGATCTCCTTGCGGTGCGCGACGAACAAGAGCCGTGCTCGAGGAAGCGTCGCTCGTAGTCGCCGGTAGTCGAGTGCGGCGATCACCGTCTTTCCAGTACCGGTGGCCGCCGCGACGAGGTTGTGCGGATGACCGCGCTCACGTTCGAGTTCGAGCCGGTCGAGGATCTGCCTTTGAAAGGGATAGGGCTGAATGTCGAACGGCGTTGCGATCGTGTCATCGGTCGGCGTCGTCGCAGTGGCCGCGGCGTAGCGCTCGGCGTCGAAGTCCTCGAAGTGCACGTCGGCCCAGTAGGTGGCGAACGTGCGATCAAACGCCGCGACGAGTTCGGGGTTCAGGCGTTGCGCGGCACGCACGTTCCACTCGAGGCCGGTGACCTGAGCGGAGAAGGTGAGGTTGGATGAGCCGATGTACACGGTCGAGAACCCCGACTCACGATGGAACAGCCATGCCTTCGCGTGAAGCCGAGTACTTGAGATGTCGTAGGAGACCTTCACCTGCGCGCCGAGCGCATGTAGTTCCTCGAGGGCGCGCAGCTCGGTGCTGCCGGTGTAGATCGTGGTGATGATCCGTAGCGGCCTGCCGGCTTCGGTGTGGCGACGCAGCGCGCCGACAAGATCGCGGATGCCGGTCCAACGAATGAACGCAAGAACGACATCGATGCGATCGGCCGACTCGATCTCGGCCGCTATCTCGTGACTCAGCGACGGTTGCCCGCGTGCGTTCGTCATCAGCACGGTGTCGCGCAGTGGGGTGAGTGGGCGGCGAAGACTGAGCACTTCGCCCTCGACGGGCGAGAGTCGCTCGACAGCAGCAAGGCGCTGAATTGGCAACACCAGCTCGTCGCCCGGAAGTGTGGAGTTGGGCACGGCGGTTGCGAGGAGGCCGGCGATCGCTTGCGCGATCTCGATAGCTCGAACAGCGCGATCGTCAGTGCCCACTTCGGCCAAAGCGTTACGCACCCAGCCGGCAACGACCTCCGCTACCCGACCGGGAACTTCGGCCGTGTCGACGTCTAGTAGTTCTGCACGCAAGCGACGGGCCGAAAGCGAGTCGAGCCCGCTCCGCAACGCCACATCGACTAGGCGGTCGTACAGGCCCACGCCCAGATCACTCACGCGGTTGACCTCCTTGCGAGGACAAGGGGCAGACCCAACCCTCAGCAACGGTCAGCATCGGTCCAGCTGCGCCTGAGCCCTTGAGATCTCACTCTCGAGATACCCGAGCTCGTCGAAGCTGTCCGTCGCCGCTTGGAGCAGCGCTTCGTGCGCGGCCACCTTGATCCGCAGCGCCGACCGGTTGTTCGGGTCGACCGACAGCACCATGTCGGTGAAGTGGACGGCATGTAACGGCTCGCCATGGGCAGCATGCCGTTCGGCGCGCTCGATCAGGACGTCCGGACCGCCCGCAAGCTCAACGAGCTCCGTCCACAATGCTTGCGGCGGGACACCGTAGAGCTCGGTGGTCGATTCCATGCGTGCCCATCCCAGGTAGTCCTCCCACACCGAGCGCACCAACCAGTGGGTAGGGCACCGTCCCGGCCGCAACTCGAGGTCTGCTGGCAGGCGAACCTCGCGCATGAGCGTCCACAGGTCGACTCCTGCGTTCATACCGTCGACCGTGCGATCATGGATGTAACGGACCGCGTCGATCACCCTTTGCAGTTCCTGCCGCACGCGTGCCGCCCCGGTGATCACCGGACCGTGCCCAGGCACGTGGAACTCTGCATCGAGGTCTCGGATCCGCTCCATCCCCTCGATGAACCGCCATGCGCTGCGCAGGCGCGCACCTCGGAGGGTGTAGAGGTTCGGAAGCGCACCATGGAGTGCGCCGACCAGGTTGCCCGAGAACACCGCTCGGTCCTCCGGCACCCACACAGCGAGGCAGTCCATCGCCTCGCCACCCCGCACCGACAACAGATCAAAGTGACGGTCACCGAGGGAGAACGAGTGCGCATCGTCGACAAATGTGGTTACTTCCGGGGGCGTGCTCGCCATCAGTCGCACGCCGCTGCCACTCGCTGGCATGAGTCGGGCGAGGACCCGCATCGCTCGCCGACCGTGGACCTGCTCCACCACCTCCTGGTCGTGGATCGTCTCGTCGTGAAAACGGTGTGCAAGCACCTCGGCATCGGACCCGACGAAGGCCTCCCACCCGCCGATCTGCTCGTAGTAGGCCTGCGTGAAGATGACCTTTCGCACATCGAGCGGTCGGCCAAGGGCCTCTTCATATCGCTGACGATGTCGCGCACCATGCGACGCGAACCCGGTGTTGATCACCACGTCGCCCTCGCTCGTGGTCACCAGATGACTGTCCGTCACCCCGTGCGATGTCCAGATCCGGTCGCTGACTTGCTCGGCCGCGTCCTCAGGCACCCATCGCGCCTCACGCAACATCCGATGATCTGCAGTGCTGTGCCCCGACATTGTGCGACTCCTCATGTATCGACTGAACCAACCCGGTCCAAGTGGTGACCAGCGGCAGACGCGATGTCACCGGACGTTTAAGAGAAAGCTCTTGACCTGTGCACCGGTCAGGCCTCGTGCGACCGTGCCGTCGCAACACCAAGACGTGCCCATCACGAAACCTCGACCTGCACGGCGAACCGGTCCATGTAGAAGTCGAACGCTTGGCGCACCTCGGCCGGAGTGATGTCGAAGTCGGAGCGGAGGTCGTAGACCACCTGTCCGTCCTTGCCTCGTGGGTGCGTCGCGATGTACGCGTCGAGTTGGCCCTTTGCCTCGGTGGTCAGTTCGAGCCCGGCGGTCTCGTAGATGTTGCGCACGATGCCCATGTCGTCGGCCATGAACTCGTGGAAGAGCACATCGACGGTTCGGCCAGCAGGGAGCAGGTGCCGGTCTCGGACCGACGAGTCGAGGAGACGACGTATGCGATCGCTCCAGTACTCGAGGTACCACTCGGGTCGCGGCGAGCGATAGCCCATGCGCGCTCCGTAGGTGACCATCGTGACAGTGGACTGCACCACCGACACCGGGTCGCGATGGGTAACCACCACCGTGGCGTCAGGGAACACCGTCATGAGCGGACCGAGTTGCTCGAGGTGCTGGGGGCACTTGAGCACCCATCGCTCACGAGGCTTGAACCACTGCAGGATCTGCAGCCCGACCTTCATGGACCGGTAGTGCTCGGTCTGGTCGTGCGACAGCAAGTGGTCCCGCCAGCGCGGCGAGCGCGAGATCCACTCGATGTTGTAGCTCGTGAAGTCCGGGAGCATGAGCTCCAGATCCTCGTGAACATGGTCGGGGTTCATTGGGTGCATCGCCGCGATGAGCGGCATGGAGATCTGCATGGCCTGCCAGGCGTCCTCGCACCGTTGCCAGCGAGGATCGATGCCGCCGGGCCCGACCGACTCTCGAGAGTCGGGCACCGGTTCGTAGCTCTCCCAGAGCGGCATCGAACGGAACCGCTGGTCCGCTGCCAACAGGTTGACGAGGTGCGTGGTGCCAGAACGAGGGAGACCGACAACGATGACCGGCCTTTCGATCGGGATCTCGAGAATCTCGGGATGACGCGCCAACAGATCACGGATCCGGAGCCGCGTCGACGCGTACCGAACGCATTCGCCGAAGAAGCCGAGGCGACCGAGCCCAGTGCGCTCGTCGTCGGCGTCCATCTCGGAGAGCCACAACCCGAGTCTTTCGTGAAAGTCATCGGGCCCGAAGTCGTCGAGGCCGGTGGCCGCAGCCGCCGAACCGAGCACAGCATCGACGGTGAGATCGACACGGTGCTCATTCCCGTAGGCAAGCGCCGCCTTCTGCATGTCGGTCAACCGTGGGTTCGCCAGATCGTCGATCCGGATCTTCTCGGGCATGTGCCGCTCCCCTTGTCGTTCTTTCATCTCGTCGCCCATCTGCCGGGTACGACGGCTCAGGGCATCAGGAGGGTCGTGCCGCCGTCGATCACGATCACGTCCCCGGTGTGGTAGCTCGCTGCGTCGCTAGCCAGGTACGCGGCGATGCCTTCGAGATCCGCGATCTCACCCCAGCGGCGGATCGGGTTCCGTTCCTTGATCGTTGCATCGAAAGGAAACGCCTCCTTCGGCGCTCCCCCGTACAGGTCGGTGTAGAACCAGCCCGCGCACACCATGTTCGCCCGGATGCCGAGATGGCCGTACTCGACAGCCACGGTGCGCATCATTGCTTGCATCGCAGATTTCGCAGCCCCGTAGTGCGCAATCGTCGGCTCACCACGGAACTGCGTGAGGCTGCCGCAGAGCAGAAGCGAACCGCCTGGGTCGCCCCGTTCGGCGCGCTCGAGCATGTGCTTGACCGCCTCGCGCAGCGTCCAGAACCCGCCGTGCTGAGCGACCGCGAGCAACTCCTGGTAGAGCTCAGTGGTCATCTCGTGGAAGGGGGCCATCGTCGCGATGCCCGCGTTCTGCACCACGCAGTCGATGCGCCCCATGTGTGCCGCCGCTGTCGCCATACCGTCGATCACCTGTGCCTCGACGGACACATCAACGGTCTGCGACCAAACGCGTCGAGCTCCCGCTGCGAGGAGCATCTCTTCCGCCGCAGCGTTCTTGTCGGCTCGCCGTCCCCACACGACCACGTCGGCCCCGCACTTGGCCATGCCGGTGGCGAAACCGAGGCCGAGCCCGCTGTTGCCGCCGGTGACCAGTGCGACCTTGCCCGTGAGGTCGAACATCGATGTCATTGCACCCTCGTTCCGCTGTCGGTACTTGAGATACTTTTCGCTCTGGCATCCACCACATGGACTCCCGACACCCTCCCAAGTGGTTCAGAAGACGACGGTCACCTTGCCGACGGCACTCGACGCGCCGGCTCGTGCGATCGCATCGGAGGCGTCGGCAAAAGGCACGCGATCTGTGACCATCGGAGCAAAGTGCTCCCAGTTCCCCGCTACGGCCTCGGCCACATCGCCAAACTCCGTCGGGTACGCGATCGATGCGGTGAAGCGCAGTTCCTTGGTGAGGAACGTCACGAGGTCGAACTGCACCGGGTGCTTGTACACCGCGACGATCACGACCGTCGCGTGCCTCCTGGAGCCGGCCAGCATCGTGTCGATCACCTGCTGGGCGCCGGCGGCGTCGATCCAGATATCGGTGGCAGCGACCGGTGAACCGAGCACCGACGCCGTTCCGTGTCGGCTGCGCAGAACAGCGATGACGTCATCGGTTGCTTCAATCGTGGCGTCGGCGCCGAGCACGCCAGCGAGCCGGAGCCGCTCGGCTGACAGGTCGACCGAAACGACGTCGCGCACCCCCCGGAGCTTCAACCAGACGACGATCGCGACGCCGACCGGGCCAGCACCGAACACCACAGCCGTCTGTCCGGGTTCCGGCGCGGCCCGATTCACTGCGTGCAGAGCGACCGACAACGGCTCGGTGAGCGCCGCGACCTCAAATGGGACCTCGTCCGGCATTCGGAAGACGTTCCTGCCGAGCACCGCGTCGCGCACCGCTACGAGTTCGCTGAGCGCACCTTGCGCGCTACCGCAGCCGATTTGATCGGTGTCGTCGAACGCCGGGTTGAACACCACTCGCGTTCCCAGCGCGATGTCGAGCACATCGGCTCCGATCTCGACGACCTCTCCCGCTGGTTCGTGCCCAAGCGGCAGCGGGCACGGTCCGACCCCCATCGGCAGTCCACCGAGGTGAGCGAACGTCACGTCCGTGCCGCAGACACCGCACGCCTTCATGGCGACGATGACGTCGCGCGGCCCGCACCTCGGCGCCTCGGCATCGATGGTCCGAACGTCGCCCGGGCCAAACACTGCGACAGATCGCATGACTAGTCCCCCTGTTGGACGGTCACCAGTCGGCGAGCGGTGATGTCGAGCTTCACACCTTCGTCCTGTTGTCACCCGATGGCACTTCAGACATGACTCTTGCAGATTCAGATGTAACTCTCAAGCGCCGATGGCTGAGTCGGCAACGCCCCACACGGCGGGCATCTCGTCGTGCGCGACCGCCGCCAGAGGTAGTGACAGGCCGAGCCGGAGCGCGAGCTCGAGTGCGGCCGACTTGGGCGACTCGTGGCGTCCAATGGACTCGAGAGGGCACTGTTGCGTTGTTCGATCGTGTGACGCGGTGGGCCGGAGTGATGGCGTTCGGTCAGATCGCCGCGGCGAGTTCGTCGAACGCAACACTGCCCGCAACGGTCAGCTGAACGGAGCGCACGCGGCGTGCGCGGAGGTCGATGACCTCGTCCGGATCGTCGAGCGGGAGCCTGTGCGCTGAGTGATCCTCTCTCGTTGGCGCTCGAACGCCTGAGGCGTTCGTTGAACCTCGGACTCGCTGTCACGCACCGCCGCCTACGCGGCCGAGTCGGCGGGGCCACGAAACCAGCCCCCTGGGCGACGAGCGCCGAACCTCTTGGCATTGGACAGCGTCGCTCGCGAGAAACGGCGATTCGCGCATGACGACTACGTCGAGCTACGTCGTTGAACGGCCCCTCGTCGGCATCGTCCACGTGTGCGAGGCAAGCGATCATTCTCTCAAGCCCCACGCCGGATCGAGCAATGGGATCTTCGACTCGACCCAATCGAGTGCCTTGTTCGTTGCAACAACGAGGTCGTCCCGGATCGCGGCGTGATCGGCCTCTGCCACGAATGCCGCGACGACGAGGCGTCGCTGGCGCAGAACGTGAAATCGACCGCCGCCGAGCCGTTGCCGCCCCTACAATGGGGGTGTCATGAAGAGCGACCCCTCCGGGGGTCCAGCAACCTGGGACGGACAACCCAAGGTGCTTCCACGCAAGTGGCATGTGGCTCCACCAAGGAGCAACGAAATGTCCGAGTCCGCTCGGCGAGGCCCCGTTGTCCGTTCTGGTTGCTGCACCAGCACGAGGAGCAACCATGCCCAAGAACACACGACCATTGACCAAGCTCCACCGCAACCCAGTAACGCCGCCCGACTGGTCGGCGTACGGCATGCACCTCACCCGGTACGACATCGACAGGGTGCTGCATTACACGCATTGGATCCCGAATTTACGTGGCTTCACGGCGAAGTTCTTCGAGGAGAACTACCCCGGATGGGACCTGCCGGGCTTCATGACGATGTTCCGAACCGCCGGTATTCTGCTGAACGACGGGGTGGGTTCACCTCACGGAGGTCGCTGCCATTGGCAGCTGAAGTGCCTGCACTTCCAGAGCGTCTTGACGTTCGCGGTCGAGTGGGACGAAAGCGTCACCGCCGACGACGGCCGATTCTACTTCTCCGGTCGGCCCGACGAGTCAGGCATCGGCGCATTCACCCTTCCAGCCGGCCCACAGACCGACATTGCCGCCCTGGCACGCAGAGCCTTCGAGCTGCTCACCTCGACCAATGCTCAGGGCGTAGGCGAGGCGGGCTCGTCAGGTTCGACCGATGCCTCGTAGTCCGTACGGCGGCACTTGTGGTCGCTGCGCCAACGCGGGAACTGGCGTTTCGAGTCCACCGCGGACCACATGCCGTCGTCGAGTTGCGTTGAACGAAGGTGTCGATTCTTGCGAGTCGTCGACACGCTGGCCAATTGCCGGCAGTCGTCGGGCTCCACCTCAGCGTCCGCCTATGCCTCGATCCACCGATGTGTTGGGTGTGAGGTAGGTCGCGTATCCGCGTGAAAGGCCTTGGCCTGGGACGATTGTGGTTCCTACGCCAGATCGTTCGGCAGAACCATTCGTCAGATCCGCTACGAGCACGCCTCGGTCGCCGGCGTCGCCCGCCAGCTCGGCACGACGTGGAACGGCAGTGTTGCGTTGTTCGAACTCGTGGCGTCGACGAGCCCGATCCGCGCAGAAGTCAGATGCAGGTTGCGAGTTCGAACGCCGCAACACTGCCCAATGCGCTGCGCGGCGTGCACCACCAAACCATCCTCCGCCAGCTCGGCCTCATCCCCATCAACCGCGTCGCCGCTGCAAAGGCATCAGCGAAGAAGCCGCGCCGGGACGCGAAGGAACAGCGCGTCGAGAAGACCGTGTTCGTGGAGTCGAAGGAACTCGCGCGTACCGGCAGGCCCTCTGTCCGCGTCGATCTCTACGCGCGAGCAGGCAGCATCGGCATCGGCACCCTCACCGCCGACGGCGAGCTCCACTTCACGCCACTCCCCCGCGTCCGCACCCACCGCAACCCCAGCAAGAACGGCTACCGCTGGTACAACGACTACCGACTCCCTGACCACCTCGGCGCCGGCACCGTCACCGTCCGCCTCCACAACAACGACGACGACACCGCCCGCAAGTTCAACCGCACCGAGAACGTGCGGCCCATCGCACCCGACGACCCCGGCTTCGCCGAGCTCTTCCGTCGACGCAACGACGCCGAGTCGATCAACCGGGCCCTCGAGGACACCCTCTGGCTCCGACGAGCCCACAGCCTCGGCCGTAGCCGGCAGCTGATGAACATGATCGGCTACGCCCTCATGGTCAACGCGCTCGCCGCAGCACGCCACCGACCACCCCAGGCCATCGCCGCCTGAAGTCGGTTCCACCAGGCCGAACAGTCAACGAGACGCGTGCGAGGCAGAACTCGGCCACGGCCTGAGGGAACTCGGGGCTCGCGACGGAGCCGTCAGAGCCCGCACGTGAGCCGGGCCGGAGCGGCCGAACCTTCCGCTAGCATTCCGCCCGCAACAAAGTTGGCGTCGCCCGGGGTTTTCTCCCAGGTTTTCTCCAACCCCCGCCCTCGTAGCTCAGGGGATAGAGCATCGGCTTCCGGAGCCGTGAGCGCGCGTTCGAATCGCGCCGAGGGCACCAGCCAAGATGCGCCCCGGCCTGGACATTTCCCCTGGTCGGGGCGTTGTCGTTTCCGCCACGGTCCACCGCCCTCTGTCACTGCTGGCCGCTCGCCACGGTACGGAGAGCGCCGTATATGCCCTTCCACCCCACCGCGTCACCGACGTCAGGACCGCCTGCGCTCTCGACGTGGATCGCCGAGAGGCGGTCAGCGATGTCGGAGGGGCCTGTGCCCTAGCCCTTACCGAAGCCATGGCCGTCGTACGACGAGCGCGCCCACGCAAGCAGGCACACGTAGCGGGCGCCGGTGTCACGCGCGTGCAAGCGGGGCACCGATGATCTGGAGTTGACCCGCTTCGGTGGACACGGGTTGTTGTGAGTCAGGCAGCTCGGCTGGCAGCGAAGGGCTCGGCCGGGGTGCGGTGTCTGAGGCGTGCTTGGTGGCGTTGCCGGTTGTAGAAGACCTCCAACGACCAGACACGACGACTGAATGACGCATTCCTCGTCGCTCAGGCCGTTGTGGGCGCCGTCGCTGCGGCGGCGTTGTCCGCGAGCCACCGTGGCTGTCAGCAGCGCGGCGCATCGGCTACGCCTGCCCCGTGCCGTACGCTCGCATTGGTGCGGGGCGCCGTGGCGGCACGCCCAGGTGCCTGCGTGGGCCTGGAGCGCCTGGCCCGGCTCTGCATGCGGGTCGGTCGGCGGCGTGTCTCGCCGGGGCGCTTGCGGGGCGTGTCACGTCCGCCGGATCAGGCGAAGGTGGCCGTGACCTTCTTCGCCGCGGTCATCGACACGTTGCGTGTGCAGGACCAACAGATCGCCGCCGGAGCGCTATGGGTCAGGCAGAGGGATCGAGCACCAAGTATCCGTCGATGCGTCGGATCGCTCCATCAGACGGATCGGGCGGTAAAGCGTGGCCGAGATCGCGGGAGCGCACCTCGCCGATCCACTGGTCGTGCTGGTACTCGTGATTGATCAGGGCGGTCAGCAGGTGGCTGCCGACGATGATCATCTGTTCGGGTGCGCCGACCTGGCGGGTAGCGATCGCGCCGAGACGGGCGTGCACGCGTTCGGCGACGGTGGTGCGGAACGCACGCAGCTGTTCGACGTTCGGGAGGTCGCCACGACGCGGTTCGGGTACCGCCGAGTCCATCACGGCGTCGAAGGCCGGGTCCGGGCTCGGCTCGGCCGCGGTCAGGTTGCGGATCATGAAGTGGGCGACGTGCGCCTGGTGACCGAGGTGCCAGCCGACGGCGCTCGACGCCTCGTGCGGGCGCCAAGCGATCTCGTCGGCGGAGAGGTCGAGCCACAACTCGTCGGTGAACGCGCGGGCAACGTCGTAGTGGTGGAGCAGTTCGGCGATCGTCTTCATACAGATGTTCCTCCGGGAGTTGGCTCGACGGTCGTGCGCTTCAACACTTCGAGGCGTGGGCTCGTTACGTCAGGATTGCCCGGGCCGCGCGTTCGGCGGCTTCGAGCGCTCCTTCGATGTGACCCGGGTGGCTTCTGGACGTCTCGGTCGATGCCCAGTGAAGCCGCCCGTGCAATGCCGGGTGCTGGTATACCGAGTGACCGAAGAGCGTGAAGTCTCGGCTTGCCGCAACGGCGGCGCCGGCATCCGGATGCGGTGGCACGGTCCAGACCTCAGCGTTCCAGTTCTGCACGACCAGCTCGCCCGGGCGGGCGGCACGTGGGCCGAACATTCGGACAAGTTGCTCGCGGACGCGGTCGCCGAGATCGAGTTCGACGGACGGCGCTGGGGCGAACCCGAACAGCGCCGCCGGCCGCCCGTCGGCCCCGCTCATGTCGTGGATCTCGCGCAGCGGCCCGACGCGGCTCACCCCGGCCCCCGCGAGCCCTTCGGAGCGCCAGAACGGCTCGTCGTAGACGGCAACGACCTTCACCGTGTCACCCATCCACACCGGTGTCGCAGTGGCGATCCGCCGCAACTCGGCCGGCAGGTCACCGGCCAGCCGGATAGCCGCCATGGCCAAGGCAGGGGGTAACGCCAACACGACATGGTCGGCGCGCCACGTTCGTCCGTCGGCGGTGGTCACGACGAGCGCGTCACCATCGACCTCGCCGCGCCCGACGGCCTCGACGACGCAGCCGAGCTCCACGGTGCCCTCGGGCAGCACGGCAGCGAGCTCGTCGGTCAACCGAGCCGCGCCACCGTCGAAGCGAACGGCGGGGACATCGACGAGGTTGCCGCGCAACCGCTGCACCCCCCGATGATCCTCGTACATCGTGTCACCCTCGAGGTACTGGGCGAACGTCGAGATGCCGAACCGCTGCACCATCGCCCGGGTGCGCTCCTCACCGCCCCAGAACCAGGTGGCACCCAGATCGAGGGATGCGCCCTCCCGCAGCAGGCGACCACCCGTACGGCCCCGCGCCTCGAGCACCGTCACTCGTCGACGGCCTCGCACGACGGCGTCGGCGACCGCCAGCCCACTCACCCCGGCACCGACGACGAGCACGTCCGTTTCGAATCGCATGGCGCAGGTCAACCCCTGGTGTCGGGTGGCAAGCAAGTTGTCAACGCAGAGCAGCGGCTTCGCCTCGTCGTGGCACGCATGTTGTCACGCCATCGGCAAGTGAGTTGTCAGGCAGCTCGCCCGCTCTCACCCCGGAGGATTACTGACCCGGGGGGTATCCGGCCGCGCCTGCGACCCTTGGTCGGACACTTCGAATGCCTGCCCCCGTCGCTGGTCTCGATCACGGTGCTGGAGCGCCCGCGCGACGACGACCTCGTCGCCGCGGCAAGCTCACACCCGTCGAGTACGAACTCGTATTCATGAATCCACCTGCTGCTCACGCAGCCTGAACCACAAACCAACCGTCAACCAAAGTCGCGGCAGACCCCCCCTGCCGTTCCGTCGGCCGTGACGATGTTGGTCGGGGTGATCCGCTGGATCGACGGTGTTGAGAAGTCACTCGAGCACCAATTGATCATCCGCCGAAGTCAGCGCCGACCAGCGGAGTGCGCGGTCGCGGCATGAGCGCGAGACTGTCGTCATGTTCGAGAACGTACGACGAGTAGTGACGGTCATCGATGACAACGGGGTGTCGCGATTCGAGAGCGACGGTGCGCCTCCCGTGTCACGTCGCCTCCAGAATGCCGGGGCCAACATCGACGAGGTGTGGCGCTTCGACGCCGTACCGGGCGACATCACCGCGCCAGGCGACCCCGAAGAGTTCTCGTTCCTCTCCCCCGCCAACGGCCTCCTCGTCCGGCGGGTCGAGGTACCGCCCGACGCGACGCGCTTTCGGGACGAGACCGGCGCTTCTCGCATCCCCGAGCCGCACGAGGGCATGCACCAGACCGCGACGATCGACATCCTGCAGATCCTCGAGGGCGAGTTGTGGTGCCTGCTCGACAGCGGCGAAGAGACCTGCCTGCGCGCCGGCGACGTGATCGTGCAACGCGGCACGGTGCACGCCTGGCGCAACCGTAGCGATCAGGTCACGCGCTACCTGGCGATCATGGTGACCGCGCCACTGCCCCACCCGATCGAGCACCATGCCAATCCCTGAACGGGCCAACCCCTGAGCCGACCAATCCGCGAAGCAGCCGACCGGGCGGGTCGAAGCGATGCCATGCCTTTTCCCTTGTTCCGTTTCGCGCGCTACCACCGCGTGGGCGGGCGCGCTCGGCCGGTTGAACGGAGATCAGTCCCCCGCGGCCGACCAGCTGCGGATGTCGGTCGGTGTGACCACCAGCAACGGGCCTTCAGGGCGATAGTCGCGATACTGCGCATACTTCGCGACCAGCGCATCGATCGCGGCGACCGCAACCGGCAAACCCATGTCGGCGATCTCGCGGGCATCGCCGCGCATCCGCACCCACCACAATTGCGACCAATCGTCGTGCCACTCGTCGACAAGCACCGTGGCCGTGCCTGAGGCCCGTACGTTCGCGAGCCGCGCCAAGTCCCGTGTGGACTTCGGCTTGTGGTCGACGGCGGTCACGAAGCACCCGTCGACGATCGCGAACGTGACCGGCACCAGATCGATGGCGCCCGTGCGCGCCGAGGTAGTAGCCAACCGGGCCAACGGCACCGCCGCGGCGCGGGCCACCCATTGCGCATGCTGTCGACGGTGCTCGTCCTCGTTCACCCCAGCAGTCTGGCCGCACACAAGCCGAGCAGGACGGGACCGAATCCACTCGTGCTGGGTAGTGTGCGGTCATGACCGTGACCGATCCTGCGGAAGTTGCGAAGAAGCCCGAACGCTGGACCTTCCAATGGAAGGAACTGTTCACCGAGGTGATCACCAGCGGCTTGTGCACCGGGTGCGCCGGGTGCGTCATCGCGTGCCCGCACGACGTCATCGGCTACCACCACGAGCCGGGCCAGTACAAGCCCTTCCACCTCGAGGATGAGCTCGGCGCCGACAACTGCATCCACGGCGAGAAGGGCTGCACCAGCTGCACCCGCGCCTGCCCACGCTTCCGTCAGTGGGAGCCGGAGGCCGACGAGCACCTCTTCGGCCGGGCGCGCCAGCCCGACGAGATGGTCGGCATCTACCGCGACATCATGCTCATCCGCGCCGCCGACGAGCACGTGCACCAGACCGGCCAGGACGGCGGCCTCGTGTCGGCCATCCTCATCTGGTGCCTCGACAACGGCATCATCGACGGCGCGCTCACGAGCTTCCTCGATGGTGACGGCTCCACCTGGAAGGCCGTGCCGGGCCTCGCCACCAACAAGGACGAAGTGCTCCGCGGGGCCGGCAGCCGCTACACGTACTCGGCCAACACGCTCGCGTTCAAAGACGCCGAGGAGAAGGGCCTGAAGAACCTCGCGCTCGTCGGCATGAGCTGTCAGTCGTCGATCGGACCGGTGATGTGGTCCCGCAAGATCGGCAAGGTGGGCAAGCCAATCAAGCTCAACATCGGGCTGCTCTGCTCGAAGAGCTTCGACGACTCGATCTTCGACGAGCTGTTCCTCGCCAAGTACGGCCTGCCCCGCCAGGACATGGTCAAGATGAACATCAAGGGCGTGTTCCAGATCTGGATGCGCAACGGCGACTACCACGAGATCAACCTCAAGGAGTGCCACGCCTGGACTCGCGAAGGCTGCAATCACTGCCCCGACTTCGCGGCCGAGCACGCCGACATCTCCACCGGCGGCATCGGCAAGGACAACGACTGGACCCTCACGATCATCCGCACCGATCTCGGTGAAGCCGTGATCAAAGCCATGATCGCCGACGGGGTGATCGAGGCGCGACCCGCCGACTCCGACCCCGGCGCCGTGGCGCTCATGCACAAGCTGGCCCAGAAGTCACGCGAGCGGTGGCCGCAGTGGGCCGCCGAGCCGGCCCGCTTGGGGCTGCCCGAGAAGAAATCCAAGAAGGCCTGAGGGCGAAATCCCTGACCGCGCTACTTGGTGGTGGTCGTGGCCACGGTGGTGGTCGACGCGTTCGATGCCGGCGCCGCGGGACCTGCCGTGCGGCAGGCTTCGACCGCTGTGGCGTAGCGGGCGTCGATCTTCGCGATGTCGGCTTGGTTCTTCGGGGCAGTGTCCTTCTTCTCGAGCACATCCCGAAGCTTGGAATCGAGCGCCTTGAACTCGTCGAAGGTGAACGAGGTCTTGATCGCTTCGTACGTGCACCCGCAGAAGGTCGCCGCATCGGCGATGTCCTTCTTGTCGGGGTTCGCCTCTTTGCACGAGTTGGTGTAGTTCTCCTTCACCGCGTCGTTGAAGTCCTTCGGTCCGTTGTTGGTCGAGCAACTCGTGAGCACGATCGCGAAGACCGTCCCGACGACGGCAAAGCGGGCCCGGCGGGGGCGGCGGAAAGAGGAAGTACGGGGAGCCGAAAGCACGATCGATGAGCCTACCGCTCCGGGGACGCAGCCAGCTCGCAGGCCCGAGCGAACACCGAATCGAGCATCGGTTCGGTCAGGCGGCCGGTGAACGTGTTCTGCTGGCTCACGTGGTACGAGCACAGGATCGTGCGCTCGCCGGCACCTGCGGGGACCTCGACGCCGTGGCCGAACTTGGGCTTCGGCCGCACGCCGAGCATGGCGCACGTCGCGTCGTAGCCGATGCGGCCGAGTGCCACGAACACTCGTGCCTCGGGCAGCAGCGCGAGTTCGCGGTCGAGGAACGGCCGGCACGCCACCACCTCTGCTGGCATCGGCTTGTTCTGCGGCGGTGCGCAACGCACCGACGCCGTGATGTAGGCGCCGGTCAGCACCATGCCGTCGTCGCGATCGATCGATTCGGGTCGGCTCGCGAGACCGGCACGCCACAGCGCCCGGAACAGCCACTCGCCGGATCGATCGCCGGTGAACATGCGCCCGGTGCGGTTCGCGCCATGGGCCGCCGGAGCGAGGCCCACGATCACCACTCGGGCCGCCGGGTCGCCGAAACCGGGGACCCCGCGTCCCCAGTAGACCTCGTCCCGGTAGGCCGCCCGGCGCTCGGCCGCGACCTGCTCGCGCCACTCGACGAGGCGCGCACAACGCCGGCAGTCGGCGATCTCCGCTCCGAGCACGGCCAGCGAATCCATGATGCTCACGGTAGGTTGGCCGGGCCATGCCCCGCTCCTCGAAGAAGGCCGACGCCGCCAAGAACTCCGGCGTGAAACCCACGCTCGTGCTCCTCGTGCGCCACGGCCAGACGCCCACCACCGGTTCGTCGCTCCCGGGCCGCGCGCCAGGCCTGCACCTCGCCGACACCGGCCGAGCGCAGGCCGAAGCAGCCGCGACGCGCATCGCTTCTCTGAAGTCGGTCGCGGCGATCTACGCCTCGCCACTCGAACGCACCCGCGAAACAGCCGCACCCATCGCCAAGGCCCGTGGGCTCAAGGTGCAGGCCACCCGGGGGCTACTCGAATGCGACTTCGGCGACTGGACCGGCAGCCTGCTCAAGGACCTGTTCAAGCTGCCCGAGTGGGCAACGGTGCAGCGCTACCCCAGCGGCTTCCGCTTCCCGAATGGCGAGTCGTTCACCGAGATGCAACAGCGCATCACCGGCACCATCGCCGCCCTCGTAGCCAAGCACCCCGGCGAGACCATCGTCGCCGTATCCCACGCCGACCCCATCAAGGCGGCCATTGCCCACGCGATGGGCACGCACCTCGATCTGTTCCAACGCATCGTGGTGTCACCCTGCTCGGTCACCGCGATCGCCTACGGCACGAGCGGCCCGGTGGTGCTCACGGTGAACTCGCTCGGCGACGACCTCACCAAGCTGGCGCCGTCATGAGCAGCGTGCCGTCATGAGCATGGAGTTCGACTTCACCGAACCCGACCACTTCTGCACCGGAACCGTCGGCCCGAAGGGCCAGCGAGTGTTCTACCTCCAAGCCCGCGAGGCCGGCGAGATCGTGTCGCTGAAACTCGAGAAGCAACAGATCACGGCACTCGCCGACTACCTCGAACGGTTGCTCGAGGACCTGCCCGAGATGCGGGCCCCGCGAGGCGCAGCCCCGAACCTGCTCGAACCGGTTCAGCCGGCCTTCGCCGTCGGTGGCCTGGGCGTGATCTACAACGAGCGCGCCGATCGCATCATCCTCGTCGCCGAGGAGCTCGTGACCACCGATGATGACCAGGACGACCTCACGGTCGCACCCGACCCCGACGAGTCCCCGGCCGAAGCCCGGTTCCACCTGTCGCGGCCTCAGGTGCTGTCCTTCATCGAGCAGGCCCGCCTCATCGTGGCGGCCGGCCGCCCACCGTGCCCGTACTGCGGCAGACCACTCGACCCGGTGTCGGGCTTCTGTCCCTGCGTGAACTGACCGGCACCTCGTGTCCGGCGACGCACCACCGCAGAACGACGACCCCGAGCCCTTCGAGGACGACCTCTTCGACGAGTACGAGGACGATGAGGACGACGAGTACGAGGACGACGACCGAGATGCCGGCGACGAGACCGAGTCGCCGTTTCGTCAACGGCCCCCTATAGAGACCGCGCGGGCGCTCCGGTTGCTCGAGCAGGGCGAGATCTCGATCATCGGGCGCATGCCCCGGAGCTCTAACGCGACCTTCCTCGTCGACCTCGAACACGATGGCCTGGTGGCCCAGGGCATCTACAAGCCGGCCAAGGGCGAGCGCCCCCTCTGGGACTTCCCGAGTGGTCTGTACCGTCGCGAGGTCGCCGCCTTCGACCTATCCGAGCAACTCGGCTGGCACCTCGTGCCGCCCACCGTCGTGCGTGACGGGCCGCTCGGCGACGGTTCGCTCCAGTTGTTCGTCCCCGCCGACTTCCAACAGCACTACTTCACTATCCGCGACGCAGGCCGGCACGTCGAAGGCCTGCAACAGCTGTGCGTCCTCGACATCATGTCGAACAACACCGACCGCAAGGGCGGCCACGTGCTGCTCGACCCCGAGAACCGCATCTGGGCCATCGACAACGGCCTGTCGTTCCATGCGGAGTTCAAGCTCCGCACGGTTATCTGGGACTTCGGCGGCCAGGCCGTACCACGACCCATCCTCGACGCCGTGGTGAAGTTCCTCGACGACGGGTTGAGCGACGTGCTCGCCGAGAAGCTCGACGTGTTCGAACGCGACGCGGTGCTGGCGCGCAGCAAGGCGATCGTGCAGGAAGGTCGATTCCCGATCGACCACACCGGACGTCGCTACCCATGGCCCCTCGTCTGAGCTAGGAACTGATCCGTTCGGCCCATTGTCGGGCCATCGGCAAATGCCGATTGAACGGCTGATGAAGAGCAAAGGGGCGAGCTACGCGATCCTGGCCACGGCCACGTGGCTCGTCGCGTTCTGGCTCACCCACTTCACCTTCGCCGAATCCAAGGCCATCGAGGAGCTGGCGACGCTGCTCGAGGCCACGGCATCGGGCGTCGCGAGCGTGTTGTGCTGGCGTGCCGCCACCCGCACCCGTAACCCCACGTGGCGGTGCATGGCTG
>CAFBOS010000018.1_pt1 | contig 22015 bp, 17 predicted proteins | sample 7269521 | NCBI WGS metagenome assembly CAFBOS01 (sample SAMEA6814119, study PRJEB35770) | uncultured Microthrixaceae bacterium | biome: Freshwater; feature: Freshwater reservoir; material: water | place: Czech Republic | collected 2017-07-26 | depth 30m m | reverse complement strand
GCTCTGCGGTGAAATTCCATCGTCCTACTCCTACGCCAGTGACCGACCAGACCTTAAAGAGGTATCGGCAGGCGGAACCCTGATCGTGAGCCAAGAGTTGGCAAAGGCGGACAAGAGTTGGCAAAGGCGGAATTGTCCAGGCCGCGCCAGGACAAGACACGAGCCCGATGGTGGTGCGCATCATCTGTATGATTTAGGGGTTCGGTGTATGGTCCCAGAGGGGGCTGAGGGGGGCAGACATGGTGGAATTCGCCCTACGCAACGCTCGCGTGGTCGATGGCACGCGTGCGCCGGCAAGATCCGCCGACGTGTTGGTGCGCGATGGCGTCATCGTCGAGGTCGGGCCCCTGCCCGAAACTCACGGGCGCCAGGACATCGACCTGAGCGGCTTGGTTCTCTCACCAGGCTTCGTCGATCCGCACACGCACTACGACGCGCAGGTGTTCTGGGACCGTGACCTCACGCCTTCCTCGTGGCACGGCGTGACCACTGCCGTCATGGGCAACTGCGGCTTCGGGGTCGCGCCAACCCGTCCCGAGCACCGCGAGATCGTGCTCCGGACGCTCGAGCGCGTCGAGGGCATGCCGATCGAGGCTCTCCGCCTCGGACTGCCGTGGGTGTTCGAGACTTACCCCGAGTACCTCGACGCGGTCGACGCGCTGCCGAAGCGGGTGCACGTCGCGTCGCTCATCGGCCACACACCGATCCGGCATTTCGTCATGGGCGACGCGGCCACGGAGCGCGAGGCGACCATCGAAGAGATCCGCGACATGCGCGCCGTTGTCGAGGGAGCACTCGAGGCGGGAGCGGTCGGCCTGTCAACATCGAAGTCGCCGACGCACCGCGGTGCGGGCAACAAGCCTGTGCCGAGCAGGCTCGCCGCGATCGACGAGATCGTCGGGCTCGCGCTCGCGCTGAGGGGCGCCGGGTACGGCGTGCTCGAAGCGACCTACGGGCCAGGCCTGTTCGTCGAGGAGTTCGCTGATCTCGCTCGGCGAACCGGTCGTCCGGTGACGTGGGCGGCAGTGCTCGCCCAGCGGGCCGATCCCTCGTGGGCCAGGTCGATCGTGGCGCGCACCCGCGAGCTCGGCGGCGATGTCTTCCCACAAATGGCGTGCCGTCCGGTCGTCTTCCAGCTTCGGCTCGACGATCCCACATCGCTCAGCGGACTCGAGTCGTTCAAGGAGCTGCGTGAGCTCGACGACGCGGAACGACGTGCCCGCTATGCGGATGCCGCGTGGCGTACGCAAGCGCGTGCCGACATCGCGGCCGATTCGTTGTGGGCGGGTCGGTTCGAGGACGCCGTGGTGGAGGAGTCCTGTGTGCACGGCGCGCTCGTCGGAGGTCCGACGTTGGGTGAGCTCGCCGCGGAGCGCGGGACGCATGCGTTCGACGTCGCCGTGCTGCTCTCATTGGAGGACGACCTCGCGACCCGGTTCCGGGTGATCCTGGCGAACGACGACGAGGACCAAGTGGCGAGGCTCCTGCTCGAAGAAGGCCTGATGCTCGGACTGTCCGACGCCGGAGCGCACACGAGCCAGTTGTGTGACGCCAATGCGCCCACGTACTTGCTCGGGTACTGGATGCGCGAACGCGGGGTTCTGTCGTTGGAAGATGCCGTGTGGCGGCTGAGCGGTCAACCGGCCGAAGTCTTCGGCCTCCGTGATCGTGGAGTCATCCGTCGCGGCGCCGTGGCCGACCTCGTCGCGTTCGATCCTGCGACCGTGGGGTCTCGAGGCCCCGAGCGGGTGCGCGATCTCCCCGGCGGGGCCGACCGGGTGATCGTGCGGAGCATCGGCGTCGAGCACGTGTGGGTCGGGGGAACGTGCGTGCGGCGCGACGGCGTCGATCTCGACGGTGTTGCGCCGGGCCGACTCCTCAGAAACGGGGCCGGGTGACCTCCCGTGGTGCAAAGCCATCCGTCGCGGAGGTCAAGTCGGCGCTCGGCCACCCGGTTGTCGACGTCGACGGCCACGTGCAGGAGCACCTCCCTGCGGTCGAGCCCTACCTCGAGGCCGCGCTGGGCCCCGCGGCCTGGGAGCGCTATCGCCGTGCGTTGAAACCCGTCGACGGGTTCGGCCTTCACGAGGATCTCCCGCGCCGCCGGCGCACGCGAGCGCCTCAGGGCAACTGGTGGGGTACACCTGCCCGCAACACGCGCGACCTTGCGACGGTCACGCTGCCCGCGTTGCTGCACGAGCGGGTCGAGGAGATCGGCATCGACTTCGCGGTTCTCTATCCGAGCAAAGCGCTCGGCTCGGCCGGCATCGACGACGACGCGATCCGCCAAGGTGTCTGCCGTGGATTCAACGACTATTTCGCCGATGCATATCGCTCGTACGGGGATCGGCTGTGCGTCGCCGGCGTCATCCCGATGCACAGCCCACAGGAGGCGATCGCCGAGCTGGAACACTGCCGCGAGATCGGACTCCGAGTGGTGGGCATGCCCGAGGGCGTGTTGCGTCCGATCGCCGAGCCTGGCGCAAGCGGCTCGCCAGTGCTCCTCCCCGGCCAGGCGCACTGGCTCGACACGTACGGGCTCGACAGCGATCTCGACTACGACCCCGTGTGGCAGGCATGCGCCACACTCGGCTTCCCGGTCACGTTCCACGCGGGCCTGAGCCGGCTGGCTCCGTCAGTGGCGCCATCGATAACCAACTACTCCTGCAATCACATCGGCCGATTCGCCGAGCGCATGGCGGTCGTGTGCAAGTCGCTGTTCTTCGGCGGCGTCACCAACCGTTTTCCCGACAGTCGGTTCGGCTTCCTCGAGTGCGGCGTGGGCTGGGCCGCGATCCTCCTCCACGATCTCGTCGAGCATTGGGAGAAGCGCAACATCGACCACCTGGCCGCTCACCTCGATCCCGAGTCAATCGACTGGGATGAGTTCGGGCGTCTCGCCGCGCGCTACGCGCCGGAGTTCGTGGCCGGTGGAGCATCCGCACACGAGGTGTTCGCCGCGATTCCGGCGGTCGGGACGCCGCCCGCACAGCGCGACGATTGGGCCGCGGCGGGGGTCCAGAGCGAGCAGGACGTCGTCGACCGATTCGTCCCCCAGTTCTATTTCGGTTGCGAGGCCGACGATCCGACCACTGCCTTTGCGTTCGCGAAGAGCAACCCGTGCGGTGCGCGGTTGCGCCCGGTCTTCAGTTCGGACATCGGTCACTGGGACGTCACGGACATGGCCGACGTGGTGGTCGACGCGCACCGAATGGTGCGCGAGGGCGTGCTCACCGACGAAGACTTTTACGAGTTCGTGTTCGCGAACCCGGTCTCGCTGCTGACCGGCGCATCGCCTGGGTTCTTCGATGGAACGGCGCTGCGCGATGCGGCGCGGACCCAACGCGGCCGCGATGCCACGAGGGGTTGAGTGCTTGCCCTGGTCGGGTCTTATCTGCTAAATGATTAGAACATGCTGTCGCCCGGGGGGCGGTAGTCGAAACATGGGGGATTGACGTTGCGCATGCCTCGTTCATGGCGAGTACTTGCTTTTGTGTGCTCGCTCGGCCTGATCGCCGCCGCGTGCGGCGATGATGGCGGTCGTGCCGCGCCTGCCTCGAGCAGCGGTACTGCGGGCTCGGGCGCTTCTGGGTCTGCCGCGACCACGACCACGCTCACTCCGAAGCGGGGTGGCACGATCACCATCTCGGAGTTCAGCGCCGCCGGCGGGCTCGACCCCGCAAAGATCGGGAACAGCGGAACGACGGGCGGCAACACCGCCCTCGCCATCTACGACACGCTCATGGGCTACAACCCACTGACCGGCAAGTACTACGGCCGCACCGCGCAATCGCTCGAGGCGACCAATGCCGACTTCACGTCGTGGACGCTGAAGCTCAAGCCCGGCATCAAGTTCGGCGATGGCACGGACTACAACGGCGAGGCGGTCAAGTTCTCGATCGAACGTGAATCGAAGGAGGGAACGGCAGGGCCGCGCACGCAGCTGCAAACCTTCGTCGACACCATCACGGTGGTCGATCCGTTGACGGTGACCTTCAAGCTCAAGCTCGGGTGGGCCGGGTTTCCGTCCCTCCTCACCGGCCTGCCGGGTGTCGTGTACTCACCCACCCAGTTCGCCAAGGTCGGTGACCCCGTCAAGTTCAACCTTGATCCGGGTCCTGCGAACGCCGGACCGTTCAACGTGAAGTCCTACAAGCCGGGCGAGTCGCTCGAGCTGGTGCGCAACCCGAACTACTACGGCGGCGACGTCTACCTGGACGGCATCAAGTTCGTGGTTCTCGGCTCGGCGACGGCCAACGTCGACTCACTGACCACGAACGGCATCCAAGCGGCGTTCCTGCTCGATGCTGCGGCCATCAAGAAACTGGTCGACGGCGGCTTCGTCAAGAACGCCTCGGTGGCCACGCCGGGCAACGTGATCGCCATGAACGCTGGCGAGGTACCGTGCAAAGGCGGGCAGCCTTCGGTGTGCGCCGGCAAGGCCGACGGCGAGACGGCGATCGTCAAGACCGCCACGTCGGACATCCGGGTTCGCAAAGCGGTGGTCGCCGCGATCGATCCCAAGGTGATCAACGAGCGGGCGTACCAAGGCGCAGCAAGTCCGAGCAGCTCGTTCTTCGCCGGGAACCCCTGGGACCCAAAGGTGGAAGGGCCGAAGTACGACCCGGAGGCGGCCAAGAAGCTGGTCGCGGAAGCGAAGGCTGCGGGCTGGGACGGCAAGATCCGCATCCTCGCGTCAAACGCTCCCGACGCTCAGGCGTGGGCTCAGGCGGTCGCGGCGCAACTCGGCGCGGTAGGCATGACGCCCGACGTCGACACGACCAAGACGACCGCGGTCATCGTGCCGCAGGTGCAGCTCCAGCGTGACTACGACCTCGTCACGTTCGCCTACGCCGTGCTCGGCGATGCGGACTCCGCGTACCCGGGCCTCGTCGCAGCGTTCGGCAGCAAGGACAAACGCTACGGATATGGCAACGCCGAGATGGATGCCGCCATCGACCTCATGCGGGTGGCCGACACCGATGCCAAGCGAACTGCGGCGTTCAAGAAGTTCACCGAAATCTTCAATCGTGACGCACCGGGAGCGATCATCACGCCGCTCGACTACGCCCTCGTGTACTCGGCGAAGTTGCAAGGCGTACAGCGCTCGGCGCAGTCCGAGTTCCACTTCGACAAGGCCTGGCTCAACCAGTAGCGCCGCGCCGGTGGCGCCTGAGGTTCGCGAGAACCACCTTTGCGAACCTCAGGCGTTCACCTTGTCGATGACACGGGTTTCGATTCCACGAGCATCGCGAGTTGATCACACAGCATGCCGAGGTCGGGGCCGAGCGCGAGCACTGCGGGGGACTCTTGGAGGTCGGTGGCATGTTCGATGCGATCGCGCGCTGCTCGTCCTTCGTTGGTGATCTCACCGTCGATGAGCCAACCGGCGGCCGCGAGCGAGCGCTGGGCGCGATGGGTCTCCTCGGGCGGCCAACCCATCATGGTTGTCGCGTGAGAACCGAGCGGTGCGCCGATCCAGGCTTCGGTGAGCACCAGGATTTCGACGGGGGTCAGGCCGAGCGAGCGCCACGCGGCGGTGTGCGCGGCACCACGGTGTTCGCGCAACGTCACGGCACCCAGCCAGATGTCACGCATCGCGCAACCTTCAGTTCGGCGGGCTCGCCAGCCAGCGAACAACGTATGGCCCGCCGGTTCGAGCGCGTCGATGGCTCGGCGCAGCAGGGCACTCGTGGTCGCTGGGTCGAAGCCCGAGGTCTCGCGCGACGCGAGGAAACGGTCGATTGCGTCGAGCCGGCATTCGATGAGGGTGTCAGGGTCGGTCTTGGACCAGGTGGATCTCGTGCCGTCGACCACTCCGCTCGGATGAAGTACCGCAAGCAGTGCGACCGCAGCTTCGCCGGACACCGGGCCGAGACACGCCAGGCGCCCACCGAAGTACCACTCCATCTGGGTCAGGTCCGCACAGCCGCGACGGTGCCCGTAGGCCGCGAACCCGAGTTGCGCGACCGGTTCGACGTGTCGATGGAACCGGCGCTCGGCCGCGTGCGCGTCGTCTTCCATGTTCCTCCTTCTTGGCGTGGTCTGTGCGGTTATCAGCGTGAATGATAGAGATGATGATCGGTCGATTCGAGGGCGAACGGGGGAAGCCATGGCAGAGCTGTCGGGGAAGGTGGCGATCATCACGGGATCGGCCTCGGGCGTGGGCGAGGCCACCGCGTTATTGATGGCGTCTCGCGGAGCCGCGGTGGTGGTAGCCGACATCAACGTGCGTGGCGCACGTGACACGGTCGGGGCGATCGAAGCGCTCGGCGGGCGGGCGACCGCCTGCGAGGTAGACGTGTGTGACGAGCGTGCCGTGCAGGGGATGATCGACCTCGCGATGTCGACGTACGGCCGCCTCGACATCTTGCACAACAACGCGGCCGCACTCGGCGACGACGTGCTCGGCCGGGATCTCGACCTGGTCACGATGACCGTCGAGCTGTGGGATCGCACGATGGCCGTCTCGCTGCGCGGCGTCATGCTCGGATGCAAGTACGCACTTCCGCCGATGCTCGCGCAGGGACAAGGCGTGATCCTGAACACCACCTCGGTCGCGGGCCAGACCGGTGACGTGAAGCGGGCGGCATACGGTTCCGCGAAGGCGGGCGTCGATACGCTCACCAAGTACGTCGCCACGATGTACGGCAAGCAGGGCATCCGTTGCAATGCGATCGCTCCCGGGCTGATCCTGAGTCCGCCGGCCATTGCGAATCTCACACCCGAGATGCTCGATGCCACGTTTCGGAACCGACTGCTGTCGCGGGCCGGTACGCCAGGTGACGTCGCGGCCCTCGCCGCGTTCCTGGCGAGCGACGAGGCCGGTTTCATCACCGGGCAAACGTTCAACGTCGACGGCGGCGTGCTCGCTCACCATCCCGCGTACTCACAGAACGTGGTGATCGGATGAGCGCCGACCGGGATCGCGTCTCAGCGCTCGTCGACGAACTCTTGGACACGCACGATCCGTCGACGACGACCCCGGCCGAATTCTGGGGCGCGCAGTTCGATCTCGGTCTCGCGTGGGTGCAGTTCCCCGTCGGCTTCGGTGGGCTCGGCGTGGCACCCGCCCTGCAAGAGGTCGTGGCCGAACGCCTCGATGCAGCACGTGTGCCGAGAAACGACCTCATCAACTTCGTCGGGTTGGGGACAGCAGCCCCGGCCATCGTCGGGTTCGGGTCCGACGAGCACAAGCGTCGCTACTTGCGCCCGCTGTTCACGTGCGACGAGGTCTGGTGCCAGCTCTTCAGCGAACCGAACGCCGGATCAGATCTCGGGAACCTCGGAACCAGCGCGGTCCGCGACGGCGACGAGTGGGTGGTCAACGGTCATAAGGTGTGGACGACGCTGGCCCATGTGTCGAGCTACGGAATCCTTGTGGCCCGCACCCACCCGGAGCTTCCGAAGCATCGTGGTTTGACGTTCTTCCTCGTCGACATGCGAACGCCTGGGGTAGAGGTCCGTCCACTGCGCCAGATCAGCGGTGAGGCCGAGTTCAACGAGGTGCTGTTCACCGATGCCCGCATTCCCGATTCGATGCGCGTCGGCGAACCCGGCGAAGGATGGCGTGTCACCATCGGTGCGTTGATGCACGAGCGCAGTCACAACGCCGATCTGGCGAAGCGCCCGCGAGGCATGGGGCCGGTTGCACACGCGGTGAGACTCTGGCAGGACATGGGGATGACCGATCCGGCCCGTCGTGACGAGCTTATGCGCATCTGGATCGAGGCCGAGGTGATCCGGCTCACGTCGATCCGCGCTGAGCAACTGCGCAAGAGCGGCACGCCGGGGCCCGAAGGGTCTACCGGGAAGCTCGCGACAGGCATCTTGCCTCAACGGGTCTTCGAGTTCTGCATGAGCTTGCTCGGCCCGGCGGGCATGGTGATCTCCGACTACGAGATGCGACAACCCGACCGCATGTTCGAGGGAAACATGGGTGACGGCACCGAGAACATCGAGATCGTCAAGGCCTTTCTGAACAGTCGGTCGGCGACCATCGGCGGCGGCACGACCGAGATCCAGAAGAACACGATGGCCGAGCGCGTCCTGGGGCTGCCCAAAGAGCTGCGGCCCGATCGCGACGTGCCCTGGTCATCCGACTCGGCGCCCGTGCGATGACCCTGTCCTACGTCCAAGCCATATCGGGTGAGGCGCTGCTCGACTCCACGGTCGGGGACATCTTGCAGCAGGCCGCGCGCTGCTCGCCCGACCACACTGCGCTGGTCTTCGCCACGGCGCACGATGGTGTTGTCGGCCGTTGGACCTACGCCGAGTTCCAGGCCGAGGCCGAAGCTGCGGCACGGGCGCTGAGGGCGCGCTTCGAGCCGGGGGAGCGCGTCGCCATCTGGGCGTCGAATCGCCCCGAGTGGCTTTTCGTCCAGTTCGGTGCGGCCCTTGCCGGCCTGGTGCTCGTCACCTTGAACCCGGCGTACCGCTTGTTCGAAGCGGGGCCTGTCCTCCGTCGAGCGCGACTAGCGGGCATCGTGGTTGCTCGTGAGTCGCGTGGCAACCCGTTGCGCGAGATGGTCGACGCACTCCTGCCGGATCTGCCCGGGCTTCGTGAGGTAATCGATCTCGACGACTGGGCCGGGTTTGTCGCGTCGGCGCCCGCTTCGGTGACGCTGCCGATGGTCGCGCCGGCCGACCCGGTACAGATCCAGTTCACCTCGGGCACCACGGGTACGCCGAAGGGTGCCGTGCTCACCCATCGCGGGATGTCGAACGTGCCACGCATCGCGATGGAGCACTTCGAGCTCGGTCTCGCGCCGGTCTGGATCAATGCGATGCCGATGTTTCACGTCGGTGGATGCGGGTTGTCCACCATCGGGCCGATGGCCTCGCTCGGAACGCAAGTGCTCTTAGATCGCTTCGACCCGGCACTGGTCCTGCAGCTGGTCGAGTCGGAAGGCGCGACGTTCCTCGGGGGTGTCCCCACCATGCTCATCGGGCTGCTCGAGCATCCCGATTTCGCGACGCGCGACCTCTCCTCCCTGAAGGTGGTGCTCTCGGGCGGTGCGGCCGTGGCGCCGGATCTCGTCGAGCACATCGAGCGCGAGCTGGGGGTGCGGTTTCTTGTGGCGTTCGGCCAGACCGAGGCCCACGGCCACGTCTGCCAGACGCGACCCGACGATTCGCCCGAGGACAAGGCCAGGACCATCGGTCGGCCACTGCCGTTCATGGAGTTCCGCGTGGCCGATCCGGCCACCGGAGTCACGGTCGAGCGTGAAGTGGTCGGTGAGTTGTGTGCTCGACACGGTGCGCTGATGATCGGCTACTTCGACGACGTCGAAGCAACGAGCGGAGCGATCGATGAAGACGGCTGGTTGCACACCGGCGACCTCGGCACGATGGACGAGCGTGGCTACGTCCACTTCACCGGTCGGCTGAAGGAGGTGATCGTGCGTGGCGGTGAGAACATCCATCCGCGCGAGATCGAGGATGTGCTGTTCATGCACCCCGATGTCGCGGAAGTCGCGGTCGTGGGCGTACCCGACGAGCGATGGGGTGAACAGGTCGCCGCGTTTGTCCGACTCAACTCGCGGTCTGATACTTCGCCCGACGAGTTGCGACTGCACGTTCGGTCGATGCTCGCACCGCAAAAGGTGCCGGACTCGATCATCTTCGTCGACTCGCTCCCGTTGAACGCGTCGGGCAAGGTCCAGAAATTCGTGCTGCTCGATCAGTGGGCAGGGGAGCGTTGAGGATGGCCGGCAAACGATTCTGGGATCGTGCACAGCAGAACCCCACGCGAATCGCGCTCATCGATCCAGCGGGCGAGGCGATTACCGCGGGAGCGCTGTTCGGTTCAGGCAATCAGGCCGTGCGTGTGGCGCGTGCGCGGGACGTGCGGGCCGGAGACACCGTCGCGGCGTTGCTCCCCAACTGTCGGGAGCTCATCGAGCTCTACCTCGCGGCTATGCAGGCAGGCTGGTATCTCGTACCGATCAACCATCATCTGACGGCGCCCGAGGTGGCACACATCGTCACCGATTCCGATGCTCGCCTGCTTGTCACCCACGAGTGGTTCCGGGACCTTGCGCGTGACGCGGTCGGCTTGCTCGCCGACGCGCCAGCCGTGCTCACCGTAGGTGATTGTGGCTTCGGCGATGACTGGCGCACTGCGCTCGACGCGCAAGATGATGACTTGCCCGACGACCGCACCTCGGGCGGGATCATGTACTACACGTCAGGCACGACCGGGCGCCCCAAGGGTGTTCGTCGACCACTCCCCACGAGCGGCCCCGACGAGAACGCCGGCATGTACTCCGAACTGCTGCGGCTGTGCGGCATCTCCTCCTCCGAGGACGACGTGCACCTGTGCACGTCACCGCTCTATCACACCGCGGTCTTGGCATTTGCCACTGATGCCCTGCACGGAGGTCAGACCGTGGTGGTCATGGACCGCTGGGACGCGGCCGGTGCCCTCGAGCTCGTTGCTCGCCACGGCGTCACGAATACGCACGTGGTCCCGACACAGTTCCACCGGTTGCTTGCTCTCCCCGACGAGGTGCGCGAACTCGCCGATATCTCGTCGCTGCGCTACGTGCTGCACGGAGCGGCACCGTGCTCGGTCGACGTGTAGCGTCGCATGATCGCGTGGTGGGGCCCAGTGATCGTCGAGTATTACGGCACGACCGAAGGTGGCGGAACGGTGGTAACCGCCGCCGAGTGGCTCGAGCGCCCCGGCACCGTGGGGAGAACGTGGCCCGGCGCCGAGATCCGCATCCTCGACGACGACGGGTGTCGGGTCGGCAACGGCACGCCCGGCCTCGTCTACATCAAGCTCGGTTCCGAACCTTTCGAGTACCACGGTGACCCGGACAAGACGGCCGGGAACCGGCTCGGTGACTTCTTCACCGTCGGGGACATCGGCTACGTCGACGACGAGGGCTACCTGTTCCTCTGCGATCGGGTTGCCGACGTGATCATCGCCGGCGGCGTGAACATCTACCCGGCCGAGATCGAAGGCGTGCTCCTCGCTCACCCGGCAGTAGCCGACGTGGCGGTCGTCGGAGCGCTCGACGAGGCGCTCGGTGAGCGCGTCGTCGCGGTGGTTCTACCGATGCCGGAGCGCGCCGCTGATCCTTCGCTGATCGCCGACCTCCTGGCGCATTGCGCCGGTCACCTCGCCCGCTTCAAGACGCCGACCGAGGTTCGCCTTGTCGAGTCGCTGCCACGCGACCCGAACGGGAAGTTGCCTCGTCGGCTGGTGCGCGAACAAGTACGTGCTGCGACCGACCCGGCACCTGGCTGATTGTCTCTTTCGACAGCTGGCGTTATTCCGTCTCGGCTCGAATGCGGTCGACTCGGACGGCAGATGTACGGTGTAAAGCGTTTCCAGGCGCAACAAATCCGAAGAACCAAGGACAGACAATGGTGATCCAATCTCACGGCATGCCGCACCACGCGTCACGAGCCGAACTCGTTGCGTCCGTGCTTCGCGACCGCATCATCGACGGTGCCCTGTCCGACGGTTCACAGCTCCCGAGGCTCGAGGATCTGGTGGTCGAGTTCGGGGTGAGCAAGCCCACGTTGCGCGAAGCACTCCGGATCCTCGAGGCCGAGGGCCTCATCACGGTTCGTCGTGGCAAGTTGGGCGGCGCTGTCGTGCACGCGCCGCGAGCACGGAACGCGGCGTACACGTTGGGCCTCATCCTTCGTACCGAGAATGTCGCTTTGGGTGACTTGGCGCTGGCGCTGCAACGTCTCGAGCCCGCGTGTGCGGCGTTGTGCGCCGAACGTCCCGATCGAGCGACCGAGGTGTTGCCGTTGCTCGACGCGGTTCACGCACAAGCCGTCGCTGCACTCGATAGCTCCGGGGACGAGTTCCTGGCCGTGTCCTCGCGCTTTCACACCCAGCTGGTCGCGAATTGCGGCAACGCCACCATGATCCTGGTGGCGGGCGCGCTCGAGTCGATATGGATGGCCCACGCCGAGGTGCTCGTCAGCGAGAAGGACGGCCGTCGCCCCACCATGGCCGAGCGCAGGCGAGCCGTTGCGTCGCACGCCGATATCATCGACAAGGTCCGCAGCGGCGACGCCGCGGGCGTCTACCGGTCGACTCATCAGCATCTCGAACGGTCGCAGATGTTCCCCTTGGGCAAGGAGGACATCCCGATTCGGCTCACCGGGCTGCACGGGTTCCCGGCGCCTCCTACGGGATGGACGGACGTCGCAACCGGGGCGTAGCCGTGGTCGGGTCGGTACGGACCGAACCCGTGGTCGTTGCGCCGTTCGGCGCTCGTGGACCCGGAAGATGCCGAGGACGCAAGCCGCATCCTCGCCGAAACAGATGCATCGCCCGGTGACGAATCCGCAGGGTCCTCATAACAGCAGCGAGCCACCCGTGTGCTCGGCGATCTACGCTGAGTGTGCCCGAACGACCGGAGGGGGATCGCCGTGGTTGCTGTGCCCGAACTGCTCGCGGACTACGTCGACCGCATAAGCGATGTCGACTCGCACGAGATGATGCCCGCTGAGCTCTGGGTCGAGGCTTTCGGCGACGCGGCCGCTCCGTTGGCCCAACGATTCATCGACGGCCGCGACCCGGCCGACCCCGGATATTGGAGCATCCCCGGCTGCGTGACCGACACGGCGCACGTCGACGAGGCAACGGTTTGGACCACGAAGGGGCCCACCGCACCTGGAGCGATCGACCCGGCCTGCCGGATTGCCGTGCTCGACGCGATGGGCGTGCGGCGTCAGCTGATGTTCCCGACATCGATCGGACACTGTGGTGCGTTCATCCGCACGTACCCCGAAGGCGCAGGCCAGTTCGACGGCATCACCACCGATCGGCGCGGCTACGCGCGGTTGCTGTTCGCGGCCTACAACACGTGGGCCGCGTCACGAGCGGTGGGCAATGACCGCGTGCGCCCGGTGTTCGTGCTCTATGGCGATACCCCGGCCGAGCTGATCTCCGTGGCCGAGCGCGCAGTCGCGGCGGGCGCTCGCGCCGTCGCGCTGTTGAGCGGCGAGCCGCCGGCGGGCCGATCTCCCGCTCATCCCTCACTCGACCCGCTGTACGCGCTGCTCGCCGCGCAGGACGTTGCGCTCACCGTGCACCTCGGGAGCGAGGGCGGGTTCGTCGCGACCACCACGTGGCGCGACGCGCCCGTGTTCGACGGCTACCGGATCTCGGGCGAGTTCACCGGTGACCCGTGGACCCGTTCGACGATGCACCTCGCGGCACAGAACATGACGATGACCATGATCACCGGTGGTGTCTTCGACCGACACCCCCAGCTGCGATTCGGCGTCATCGAGCTCGGTGCGCACTGGGTCGGTCCGCTGGCCGAGCTGCTCGATCTCTGGGCCGACAACAGCCAGGGGATCTCACGCGACTCGGTTCGTGCCTCGGACCTGCAGCGCCAGCCGTCGGACTACCTTCGTTCGAACGTGCGTGTCACCCCGTTCGTGTTCGAGCCGGTCGACGTCTACCTCGACCGCTACGACCTGGCTGACGTCTTGTGCTTCTCGACCGACTACCCCCACGTCGAAGGCGGCCGCGACCCTTTGGGTCGCTTCGCGTCGTTGCTCGAACGTCACGGTCGCGACGTCCTCGAGAAGTTCTTCGTGCGCAACGGCCAGCTGCTCCTGCCCGACTGAACGACCCGTTGCCGTGGCGGCGATCGCGGTCGGCGGCGAGGCGGAAGTGGCGCTCGTGCACGTTGCGAAACGCGATTGCTGATGTCCAACTCAGCGGAGGGTAAAGCCCGCGTACCCGTCAGCCGCGACCTCATGGCAACGTGCCGTGTAAAGGGGGAGGCCGCCCACGTACGGCAGGAACACACGCGGCTTGCCCTCGATGTTCTGGCCGTTGTACCAGGAGTTGCACGACGCCGCGGTGAACATCGTGCCGATGGAGACCTCGTTGACGTGCTCGACCCAGGCATCCTGGGCGCTCTGCTGCGCCTCGGCGAGCGTGAGGTCATGCTCGCCGAGGTAGCGCAGGAAGTCGGCGATCCATCCGATCTGCAACTCGATCTGCGGCGGATACGTGGCGAGAACGCCCGGGCTCCCGGGGCCGACGCCGATGAAAAGGTTCGGATACCCGACGACGCTGACGCCGAGGTACGTGTGCGGACCATCGGCCCACTCGTTGCGCAGCAGGCGGCCTTCACACCCGCGTATATCGATGCGGGTCAAGGCACCGGTCAACGCGTCGAACCCCGTGGCGAGCACGATCACGTCGAGCTCGATCAGGCCGTGCGTGGTGCGGATGCCGTTCGGGGTGATCTCCTCGATGCAGTCGCGGCGCAGATCGACGAGAGTCACGTTGTCGCGATTAAACGTCTCGAAGTAGTTCGTGTCGAGCACCGGTCGCTTGCAACCGAGCGGGAAACCGCGGGGCGAGAGCCCCTCGGCGACGTCGGGGTCCTTGATGGTGCGGCGGATCATCTCGCGGAAGAGCTCGACGGCCATCTCGTTGGCATCGAGGTTCTTTGCCGTGTCGGTCCAGATGCGACACGCACTGAAGCCCTTCTCCTGGAGCGCTGCCTCCCGCTCCTCGGGCGTGCTCTCGAGGATCGGGTGGTCGTCGGTCGCGAACTGCAGGATCACCGCGCCGGTCGTTCCGGCCGTGCCGCTGAACGACTCGTATTGTTCGCGGCGCAGCTCGCGGTACCGCGTCTTGATCGCGGCCTGCTCGTCGTCGGTGAGCACCTTGTTCTGTGAAGGCCAGGTGAATGCCGGCGTGCGCTGGAACACCGTGAGGTGGGCTGCCACCTTGGCGAGTTCGGGGATGGTCTGCACACCCGACGATCCGGTGCCGATGACGCCGATGCGCTTGCCCTCGAGCTCGACGCCGTCCGCTGGCCAAAGGCTCGTTTGCACGATCGTGCCCGTGAAGCTGTCGATCCCCGGGATGTTCGGGCGGTTCGGGGCCGACAGGCCACCCGTGGCCATGACGCAGTAGCGGGCCCGCAGGCGTTCGCCCGAGTCGGTCTCGACCAGCCACGTGTTGGTGGCCTCATCGAAGTCCATGGCCGTCACGCCCGTTCCCACTCGGATGTCGCGGCGTAGGTCGTACCGGTCGGCGATGTGGTTGAGATAGCGCTCTATCTCGGGTTGCGAGGCGAAATGCTCGGTCCACACCCACTCCTGTTCGAGCTCAGGGTCGAAGCCGAAGGAGTATTCGAGACTCGGAATGTCGCAGCGTGCGCCCGGGTAGCGGTTCCAGAACCAGGTACCGCCGACCCCCGAACCCTTCTCGAGTACCAGGACCTGGTGGCCTTGGTCTCGCAGGACCTTCAGTGCGTACAGGCCGCACATGCCCGCGCCGACGACGATGACGTCGGCATCGAGCGCGCTGGTGTCAGGGTTCGTGATGCTCATCAGCCGCGAGGGTAGTGGCGCGCGGACTTCGCGCGCTTCCGGCAAGGTCGGCTGCTGATCCTGACCGAAGCGGTTGGGCTAGCTCCGGCGTAGCGTCGGCTTTGGCAGGTGTGCGAAGCGGGCGAGACCGGTGGTCACCCCCGACATGGTGAGCACGACCTCGGCGCGCGGCTTCGACGCGGCCTCGAGTGCTGCGGCCTCATCGGCCAGGTTGGCGTACTGCCGGGGCCCGTGGGGGAGCACCGTGAACAGCCGCGCTGCGACCTCGTCGGTGGTTGCGGGTTGCAGGATGCGCGCCTGCAGCGCGGAGAGCCCTTCAGCGTCGGTGAACGCATCAGCGGCCGCACCATGCCACGTGGAACTCGAAGTGGCACCCACGACGTAGGCCAGTGCATCGACACCGTGGTCGCCGAACTCGTCCCACAGCCCTTCGGCGAGAATGAGTTCGTACGCCTTCGATGCGCCGTAGGTGATGAGGTAACGCGCACCCTGCAGCGCGGCGAGCGACGAAACGATCGCGATCGCGCCCCGTCCACGGTCACGCATGCGGGCGCCAAAGAGCTCGGCGAGCACGGTCGGGGTGAAGCAGTTCACGGCGAGGTTCGTGCGATGAGACTGGTGGTCGAGCGTGAGGAACGGGCCATAGAGTTCGGCTGCCGCGTTGTAGATCAACACGCCGATGTCGAGGTCCGAGGTTTGGGAGGCGACGACGTCGGCGATGTCGTCTCGCGCGAGGTCGGCGACGATGCATCGCGTGGCCACCCCGTGGTCGGCGCGGATCGAGGCTGCGGTCTCCTCGAGGGCATCGGCCCGACGCGCGAGGAGGACCACGTCGAAACCGAGGCGCGCGGCTTCGCGTGCGAACGCTGCGCCGAGTCCCGCCGATGCGCCGGCGACGAGTGCCCATCCTCCATAGCGGCCCTTCGCGTCCAAGCTGTCACTCGTGTTCATGGCGTCCCCCGTCTCGTGGCGGGCGCCATCATTGCTCACGCGCCGACGACCACGGGATTTGATATACCCATAGTCGGTTCATGTCGCCGCCGTCGGCTCCTCGGTGAGGTCGCGGCCGCGCCAGAGCACGCCGGCGCCGACGAACAGGAGCGGGGTGACGAGGAGGAATGCCCGGGCGAGGTCCCCTTTCACCTCACCGTCGACGGTGTATTCGAACCGGTCGGCGAGGAACCCGATGAGCAGCGGCGACGCGGCACCTGCCAGCGCGGTGAAGAACCCGGTCACCGAGAATGCCATACCGCGTAGCGGCGCAGGTACCAGGCCAGCGGTCAGCGCGTTCAGCGCGGGGAAACCAGCCACGACGAACGCCGTGCCGATGAACGACATCACGATCCGCACACCGAGCGGCACGTCGAGGAACACGATCAACAGGGCAACGCCGCCGATCGACTGGGTCATGGCGGTGAGTCGCATGGCCGCGCTCCTGTGCCGTCCGGCCAAATGCCCGAGAAGCGAACCGCCGATCAGGGTGCCCGCGATCGCTCCGAGCAGGATGAGCCCTCCGACAATCCCGGCCGCCTGATCCTTGGACAACGAGGTGTGGCGGTCGTAGAACGACGGCGCCCAGAAGCCGATGCCGGCCAGCGCACCCGACGCGATCGCCGTTCCCGTCATCAACGCACGGAGCGCGAGGACGGCGAGCACCGCACGGACGTCGTCGCGGGCGCGACGGGCCTCGCCGCCGGACGCAACGGCACCGTCGCTCTCGCCCCTTTCGGGTTGCGGTAGCCGCCAGCAGAGAATTGCGACGATCGAGCCCGGCATGCCGACGAGCACGAACGCCCAGCGCCATGACGTCAGCGCGGCGACCAATCCGCCGATGGCCGTGCCGATCGCGGTGCCGAACAGTGGTGCCGCGCGCTGCCATGCGTAGGCCCGCCCGCGCGACTGCGCCGGGTAGTAGTCGGCGATGAGGGACTGCGATGCCGGGTTGTCCACGGTCTCGCCGACCCCGAGTAGCGCGCGCACCGCAAGGAACTGGGCAAAGCCCGTCACCGTCGCGGTGACCATGGAGAGCACGCCCCACGATGCGAGCACGATCGCGATGGTCTTGGTTCGTGCGGTGCGATCGGCCAGATAGCCAGCTGGTACCACGACGACAAAGCTGGCGAGGACGAACGCGGTGCCGAGCAAGCCGGCCTGGAAGTCACTGAACCCGAGGTCGTCCTGGACGTCCGATAGGACGCCCGGCAAGATCCCCCGATCTACGGCATCGACGAATGCGACGAGGCAGAGGACGACGAGCGGCCGACGTCCGTAAGTGCCCCAAAGCCGTGCGCTCACCTCACGGAGTATGGCATGTCGCGGCACAGTACGATCTCGCCGCACGGCGCCACGACGGTGGCGCCTTGGGCGCGAACGCCGGGGGACTCATGGTCGACTACGACGACGTCATCGTTGGTGGTGGTTCGGCGGGCATCGCTCTCGCGACGCGGCTCACCGAGAACAGCAGCCGGCGCGTGTTACTCATCGAGGCCGGCCCGGATCCGCACGGGGTCGTCGACGACGACCGGTTGGGTGACCAGATGCGGTTCTCCTCGACGCTCACGCATTGGGGAATCGACGCGACGTTCATGCCAGGTTCCGCGCTCAACTACCCGCAGGGTCGTCGCACCGGTGGTGGATCGGCAGTCAACGGCGCGTTTGCCGTACGCGGCATACGCGACGACTACGACCGTTGGGCGGCCGCCGCCGGCGACGAGTGGTCGTGGCCGCACATGCTGCGTGTCCTCTGTCGCTTGGAGTCCGATCAGGACTTCGGAGGCGACTCGCACGGCACCAGCGGACCGGTGCCGATCGTGCGGTGGCGTCGCGACGAGTTGTTGCCGATGCAGCAGGCGTTCCTGGCCGCGGTCAACGCCAAGGGGATTCCGTGGATGGACGACATGAATGCTCCGGACGCGTCGGGCATCGGAGCGATACCGATGAACCGTCAGAACGGTTTGCGCATGTCGACCGCACTGACTTACCTGCCGCTTGCCCGAGACCGCGAGAACCTGACCATCTGGCCCGGGATCGAAGTGACGCGCGTGATCCTCGCGCAGGGGCGTGCCACAGGGGTCGAGTTCGTGCGCGACGGACAGGTCGAGCGGGTTCAGGGTGCACGCATCATCCTCTCCGCAGGCGCACTGCAGTCGCCGTCCTTGCTGATGCGCTCGGGGATCGGCCCGTCCGGGCACCTCGCCGAAATGGGTATCGAATGCCGCGTCGCGCTTTCGGGGGTCGGCGAGAACCTGATGGATCACCAAGGAACCGCGGTGTTCCTGGTGCCCCGCGAGGGGCTCGCGCCGACCGATGATCGCGTGTGCCAACTCGGTGCGAGGTACTCGTCCTCGTCAGGGCTCGCAGTCGACGACATGTGGCTCAGCATGTGGAGCTCATGGGAGCTCGCCGAGTTCCCGGACATGCAGGCGGCGCTCGGCGTACCGGCAATCAGCGCGGTGATCGCCGGTGTGCACGACCCGCTGTCACGCGGCACCGTTCGTTTGCGCAGCAGCGATCCGTCCGTGCGGCCGGCCGTCGACTTCGCGATGCTGTCGCACCCCGACGACATGTCGAGGCTCGTCGAGGGCCTTCAGGTGGCCATGGAACTCGCGTCGAGCAGCGAGATGGCCTCGCTGTACCGAGGCATCGGACTGCTCGACGTCGCGAGCATCAACGACCGCGACGTCCTCGAGGCGTACATCAAGTCCACGGTCGGCGGTTGGTACCACGCCACGGGCACGTGTCGCATGGGTTCTGATCCCGATGCGGGCGCGGTCGTCGACGGACACCTTCGCGTGTTCGGCGTGGACGGGTTGCACGTGGTGGACGCGTCGGTGATGCCCACGGTTGTGCGGGCACCGACGAACATGACGTCGATCGCGATCGGGGAGCGGGCCGCCGAGCTCCTCGGTTGACCTGAGGCTGGGTCAGCCGAACGAACGCTCTCCGGCGATGTCGTAGATCTTGACCGAGAAGCCCTTGGGTGCCGGGCCCCCGCCCCGGGGCGCGGCGGCCATTGCGGCCATGTGGCCGTCGAACGCAGCCTGGTCGGCCCAGCGCTCGAACAGCACCACGCGCGTCGCGTCGACCGGGTCGGCGCTCATCACGTACTCGAGGCAACCGTTCTCGGTGCGGGTTCCGCGCATCGCGTCGAGCTTCGACGTGATGAATTCGTCGCGCTCCGCAGGGTCGACGTCGAAATGGCCGGCCACGATCAGCATGTGTGCTCCCCTTGATGCTCTCTCACAAGTAGGCCGTGGTTCTAGCACGGGTGGTTGACAGATGCGCCCGTGCGCCGCACGAGGAAGCCGAGGCCGAACCCGACCGCGCTGCCGACGGCGCACACGAGAATCGACTTGTGCAACCCGCCGGTGCCGCTGGTGCTGGCGATGAACGTGATGGCGAGCGCCGTGCCGAGAGTCGCACTCGTGCGCTGGGTCATGAAGTTGATCGAACTGCCCACGGAGTACTGGTCGGATGGCACGCCGAGCAACGTGGTCGAGATATAGGCAGGGAAGACCAACCCGCTGAACAGGCCGAGCAGGGTTCCGCCCACGAGCACCGGCCACAGCGAGGGGGTGTCGCCCATCGCGAACCACAGGTAGGCGCAGCTTCCCAGTACGCCGAGCGAACCGGCGAGTATGAAGCGGCGTTGCCCATAGCGGTTGGCGGCGCGACTGCTGATGATCGCAGAGATGCCGGATACGAAGGCGACCGGGCACGTGGCCGCACCCGCCTTCGAGATAGTCCAGCCCCACTGGTTCACGGTGTGCTGGACGAACGCCCAGTTGAGCGCGTAGAACGCGACCCCGCTTGCCAACAACCCGAGCGCACCGAAGCGCACGTCGTTTGAACGGAACAGGTCGAGTCGTAGCAGCGGGTTCGGGCGCCGCTTACACCGAAGGATGAACCAGGCCAACACCACGCCGCCGGCGGTGAAGCACAGCAACGTACGTGCACCGAGCCACCCCCACCCGGGCGCCGTCTTGCGCTGCACGACGCCGAGGGTGATGACCGAGGTCGCCGCCATCACGAGCACCATGCCGAGCAGGTCGGGCAGGCGTCGGGAACGGTCGCGTTCGGATTCGCGGAGCACGAACGGTCCGAAGACCACCGCAAAGAGCCCGATGGGCACGCTGAGCCAAAAGGCCCATTGCCAACCGCCCCAATCCACGAGGATGCCCCCGACCGACGGGCCGGCGGCCGAAGACACACCGCTGGTGACAGCCCAGATGCCGATGGCGGTCGGAAGCCGGGCGGGCGGGAACGACGAGATCAGCAGCGCCGTTCCGGCCGGACCGAACGACGCGGCACCGAGGGCCTGCACGGTTCGACCGACCATGATCCACTCGGGCGAGGGTGCGAGCGCACCGATGACCGAGCCGGCGGTGAACAACGCGGCCCCGACGAGCAGCATCCGTTTGCGCCCGACTCGGTCGGCGAGGACACCGCAGGGGATGAGCGTCGCGGCGCTCACGATGGTGAAGAGGTTGTTGATCCACGAGAGTTGCGCCGGTGTCGCGTCGGGGAAGTCGGCGCGGATCGCCGGGAAGGTGACGACCATGATGGACATGCTCAGCCCCGTGAGGACGGTGGTGCCGATCACCATGGCGAGCACCCAGCCGGTGCGCTGTGCGCTCGCGGCGTGTGTCACCGGATCAACGGCGGTCTGCATGTACCCGGCCTCCTCGACGCTGACCCTATGCGCGAAGATGCACGAGCGAGCCAATGGGCGTGCACGATGCATGCAATTTCTCGGAGTGCGTGTCTGATGCACAATGATCTGGAGGCCTCGGCGTCATGACGCACGGGGGAGACAAGGAGAGCACGAGACGTGGGAACGAATCAGCGGGCGTCGATCACCATGACGGCGGAAGAGATAGCGGAGTTCGTCGAGCAGGGCCGCACGGGAACGATGGCGACGAACGGTTCCACGGGCATGCCCCATCTCATCGCCATGTGGTACGGCGTGATCGACGGGAAGATCTACTTCGAGACCAAGGCGAAGTCGCAGAAGGTGATGAACCTCCGCCGCGATCCCAAGATCGCCTGCATGATCGAGGCCGGCGCGACCTACGACCAGCTACGGGGCGTCTCGATCGAAGGCGACGCCCACATCATCGAGGACACGACCGACCCCGAGTACTGGGCGGCCGGCGTCAGCGTGTTCGAGCGCTACAACGCGCCGTATACCGAAGAAATGCGCCCCATCGTCGAGATCATGCTCAACAAGCGGGTCATCGTGCGGATCGATCCGGTGCGCACGCGCTCGTGGGATCACCGCAAGCTCGGCGGGCCCGCCATGCCACTGGCCGGCACCACCGCAGCGTTCCTCTGACCAGAGCGCGCTCCTTGTGCCCGACCTTCTGATAGGGCCCATGCTTCGCGAAATCATCGTCCATCTTCGCTGACGCGAAATCATCGTCCACCGGATGACGTCGGCCGCATCGGCGGAGGGAACGCGTTCGTCGGCTGATCCGAGCGGCGATCAGAGCTACACGTCGCGAGCGTTCGACCCGTGTGGCTTGCGCGGATAGGGCGGTGGCCCGATGAAGGGACGGGGAAATGGTCCGGTGTGCCACTGCTTCACCGCCTCGCGGCGAACGATCTTCCACTCGCCGTCGAGTCGCTCGACATCGTCTTTGTAGCGCAGGCCCAACTCGAGGCTGTCGATAGGGCT
>CAFBOS010000009.1_pt1 | contig 25431 bp, 24 predicted proteins | sample 7269521 | NCBI WGS metagenome assembly CAFBOS01 (sample SAMEA6814119, study PRJEB35770) | uncultured Microthrixaceae bacterium | biome: Freshwater; feature: Freshwater reservoir; material: water | place: Czech Republic | collected 2017-07-26 | depth 30m m | reverse complement strand
GAGTGGCCAGACCGGTTCGGTCGACGGCCGGCTCGTGGCTGGTGGGCTCGACGCCGAGTGTCGTCAGGTGCTCGCCAACCTCCGCGGCGGGCTCGAGGCAAACGGCGCGGCGATGTCCGACGTCGTCAAGACCATGGTGTTCCTTACGGACATGGCCGAGTTCGCGGCCATGAACGCGCTCTACGTCGAGGCCTTCGACGGCCATCGGCCGGCGCGCTCCACGATCTGCGTCGCCGGTCTGCCGCTCGGCGCCTGCGTCGAGATCGAGGCCTGGGCCTACGTCGGGCCGAGCTAGCGGTTCGACGCGACGCGCCCGGGTTCGGCCGGGTGGTGCCCCTCGGTTACCATCAACGCGATGGGTGGCACCGTGGTGATGATCGTGATCCTCGTCCTTTCCCCGATCGCCGTGTTCATGAGCGGCGCCGCGGGCGCTGCGCTGGTGAGCACCGTGCTCAAGCGCGATCGCGACGCGGCGTACCAGGACACCGAGCACCTCGCCATTTCCGAGAGCGACCCCTACCACCGCTGAGCGTGGGCGCCCGTTCGATGGCGCTCGTTAGATGGCCCAGCGGGATTGACCGAACGAGTACCCCACCGACCGCATGGTCTGGATGAGGTTGGCGTGCTCTTCGCCGAGCTTCGCCCGGAGGCGTCGAATGTGCACGTCGACGGTGCGCGCCCCGCCGAAGTAGTCATAACCCCACACTCGCGACAACAGGATCTCGCGGCTGAACACCTTGCCCGGGTGCGAGGCCAGGAACTTCAACAGCTCGTACTCCATGTAGGTCAGATCGAGCGGGCGTCCGTTGATGGCGGCCTGGTACGTCTCGAGGTTGAGCACGAGACCGCTGTGCTCGACGACCTCGGCGCGGGCGCTGCGCCCGCTGCGCCACAGCGCGTGCTTCAACCGGGCCTCGAACTCGCGGGGCTGGAAAGGCCACAGGCAGAAGTCGTCGTAGAGGTCGTCGCGCAGGTCGAGTTCGGCGAGCTGGGCGCCGCTCACCATCAGCATCAGCGGTTCGAGCGGCCGGTCGGTCTTGCGCAACGCTCGACACAACGCGAACGCCCCTTCAGGGTTCTTGTCTGCGACCACGATCGCGCCGCCCCAGCCGTCGTCGGGCTCTTCCCGCCGCGCCGCGATGTCGTCGCTCACGGCGCGCCACGACCAACCGGTCAGGTCGAGCATCTGGATGAGCTCGGGCGGTGCTGGGTTGGGGAACACCAGAAAGGGCTGCATCGCAAGTCACCAGATTGGTAGATAACGCTTCAGCTCAAACGGGGTGACCTGTCGTTGGTATTCCCGCCATTCGGCCCGGCGGTTCCGGAGGAACCACTCGAAGATGTGCTCGCCGACCGTCTCGCGCACCAGCTCGCTGCGTTCCATCTCGACGAGTGCATTGTCGAGCGAGTCGGGAAGTGGACGGATGCCGAGATCGGAACGAGCGGCCGCGCTCATCTCGAAAAGGTTGCCCTTGGCCTCGAGGGGCAACGGGTAGCCCTCCTCGATGCCCTTGAGCCCGGCCGCGAGCAACACGGAGTACGCGAGGTAGGGGTTGGTAGCCGAGTCGATGGCGCGGTACTCGATTCGTGTCGAGGCGACCTTGCCCCGTTTCGGGACAGGGACTCGAACGAGCGCGCTCTGGTTGTTTCGGGCCCACGACACGTACTGCGGGGCTTCGTAGCCCTCGTTCAGACGCTTGTAGGAGTTGACGAGCTGGTTGGTGATCGCCGTCATCTCACACGCGTGTACGAGCAATCCGGCGATGAACGAACGGGCGGTGGCCGAGAGGCCACTTTCGTCATCGGGGTCGTAGAAGACGTTCTGCTCACCCCGGAACAACGACAGGTGGGTGTGCATGCCCGAACCCTGTACGCCGTTCAGCGGCTTCGGCATGAACGTGGCCCAGACGCCGGCGTCGAGTGCGATCTTCCGCACGACGAGCCGCAGCGTCATGATGTTGTCGGCCATGGACAGCGCTTCGCTGTACTGCAGGTCGATCTCGTGCTGGCTCGGGCTGTCCTCGTGGAAGCTGTACTCGACCGGGATGCCCAACGCCTCGAGCATGTGCAACGTGCGGCGCCGCAGATCGCTCGCGACGTCGGCGGTGGTGAGGTCGAAGTACGACGCGCGGTCGAGGGGCTGGGGTTCCTTCGACGGGTCGCCGTCGGCGAAATAGAAGAACTCGACCTCGGGGGCGGTGAAGAAGGTGAAGCCCTTGTCCTGCGCCTTCTTGAGGTTGCGCCGCAGCACCTGGCGCGGGTCGCCCGCAAACGGTGATCCGTCGAGGTTCTCGATGTCGCAGAACATGAGGGCGGTTGGCTCGTCGTCGCGGGCCCAGGGCAACAGCTCGAAGCTGCCCGGATCGGGACGAGCGAGCACATCGCTCTCCTGGACGCGACTGAACCCGTCGATGGACGAACCGTCGAACTGGAGACCTTCGTCGAAGACCGCGTCGAGCTCGGCCGGGGAGATCGCGACAGACTTGAGCTGACCGAGCACATCGGTGAACCACAGGCGGATGAGCCGCACGCCGCGCTCCTCGACGGTGCGCAGTACGTATTCCTGCTGGCGTTCCATGACCTCTATCTTGGCAGGCAGGGGAGCGTACGAGAGAAGCCGCGTCTGTCGTTCACACGCCGTTCACAGTGACAGAACGGGAGCGATACCGGCTAGCGGTTACCTTTTGGTGCGGGCACCGTGGTGTGCCGAGCTGGCGATTGTTCCGGTGAACCACAAGCCGAAGAGTTGGAGATGACCGTGGCATATCGCGCTGAATACATCTGGATCGACGGCACCAAGCCGATCCCGCTCATGCGTTCGAAGACCAAGGTCCTCGCCGACGGCGCGAAGCCCGGTACGTGGGGCTTCGACGGTTCGAGCACTAATCAGGCTCCCGGACACAACTCTGACTGCGTTCTCGAGCCGTCGTTCACCTGTCCCGATCCCCTGCGCGGGCCGAAGGACGTGCTGGTGCTGTGCGAGGTTCGTCTGCCTGGCACCAACGAGCCGCATGCCACCAACACCCGCGCGGCCTGCGTCGTGACGGCCAACAAGTACAAGTCTTTCGAGCCGTTGTTCGGCATCGAGCAGGAGTACACGTTCTTCAAAGAAGGCCGTCCGCTGGGTTTCCCGGTCAACGGCTATCCCGCACCGCAGGGTCCGTACTACTGCGGCGTCGGCGCCGACGAGGTGTTCGGTCGCGACATCGTCGAGGCGCACACCACGGCGTGCATGGACGCAGGTCTCGCGATCAGCGGCACAAACGCCGAGGTGATGCCCGGTCAGTGGGAATTCCAGATCGGCCCGGTGGGTACGGTCGAGGTCGCCGATCACTTGTGGATGGGTCGTTACCTGCTCTACCGCATCGCCGAAGACTTCGGCGTGAACGCGTCCATCATCGCGAAGCCCATGCGTGGCGATTGGAACGGTGCTGGCGCCCACACCAACTTCTCCACCAAGCAGATGCGAGCCAACGGCGGTTGGGATCACATCATCGCGGCGTGCGAAGCCCTCGGCGCGCCGGGCAAGCCCGCCGAACATATCGAGGCCTACGGCGTCGGCACCGAAGATCGCCTCACCGGCGCTCACGAGACGGCGCACTGGTCCACGTTCAAGTACGGCGTGTCCGACCGCGGTGCTTCGGTCCGGATCCCCTGGCAGTGCGCGATCGACAAGAAGGGCTACATAGAGGATCGGCGCCCCAACGCCAACATGGATCCTTACGTGGTGACTCGCCTGATCACCAACACGGTGTGCGAGGCGGCATCGGTGGCCAAGGCCGCGAAGCCTCAGGCCAAGGCCGGCGCCAAGAAGTAGTGATTCCGGTCGCCGTGCCCGATCCGGCGACCACGGACAATCGAGTGCAGTGGGGGAGGCTTTGGCCCTGACCTCGCCAAGTCCTCATCGTTTCCTAACATCGGTGGTCCAGACTGCGTAGCAACGTGAGCGAAAACCGCTTGCGACCTGTTCACCAGCGGGCCAGTCGAGGAGTATGCGCATGAGGAAAGCAGCGGTTGCCGGTATCGCGGCGCTGTCCATCACCGGAGGGTCGTTGGTGATCGCCGCTGTCGTCCCGGTCGCCGCCGCCTTGGCGCAGGACTCGGGGGTCACCACCACCGCCCCGGGCGCCGCGCCCACTGCGCCGGGCGCCACCCCGGCCTCTAAGGCGGGGCGCCCCGCGGCCGGCCACCCGCGCTTTGGTCAAGCGGCGGCCAAGGCCCGCGACCGCATGGCTGACAAGCGCGACGCGGTGCGCGCGAAGTTCGGCGTCAAGGCCGGGGAGATCGCCACGTTCCTCGGGATCTCGGCCGACGATCTCAAGACGCAGCTCAAGACGAAGTCGCTGGGCGAGATCGCCGGCGACAAGAAGCCCGCGCTGATCACGCTGCTCACCGATGCGATCAACGCCCGGGTCGACGAAGCCGTCGCCAGCGGCAAGATCAGCCAGGCCAAGGCGGACAAGGTCAAGGCCGAGACCGCGGCCCGGGTCACCAAGCTCGTCGACGTCGTCGGCCGCAAGGATCTGGCCGGTAAGCCCGGTGGGATGCGTCCCAAGCGCGGCCGCTGAGCCCGCTTCCCCGCGGACGAGGCCGAGGCCCAAGCACACCAGCCGGGGCGGCGACCTCTAGTTTGGGGCAGTGGCCCTTGCATCGCCGAGCTCGTCGATTCCGCCCGAAGTCGCCGGCGTGCCGTTCCTGTCCGCGAGCGATGCCGCACGCGAGCTGACGGTTCTCGCCCGCCGGTTCGCCGCGGCCTTCGAGTGGTTCGCCTCGCGGGCCACAGTCGGTCCGAGCGAGTTGCGCGTCCGGTTCGCCACCGCGAGTCGGGTGTTGGGCGAGCATGCGCAGACGTTCGCGGCGCTGGTTCCCGAGTCGGCGCTCCTGGCTCTGGCTCGGGCCGATGGCGCGGCGGCCGAGCTTGCTCCACACGCGTCGTCAGGTGCGGTGCTCGAGTCTCTCCATCGAGCCATCACGGAGATCTCGGGGCTCGCCACGCCCATTGCGGATGGCGCTCTGGTGCGGGCAGTCGGATCGGCCCTCGTCGATGTGACGGACCTCCGTTTGGCTGTCGCCTCCCTCGAGGAGCGTTTCGGAGCGGTCTGACGTCGTCTGGGCCGTTGGGGCCGATTGCATCGACCAACCATCCCGTTATCTTGTCGCCCATGTGTCGTGCGGTACACGCCCGGTACACTTGCCCGCCTGACCAGTTCCGTGCGTACGGCTCTGGCGCAGGAAGCACTCCATCCACCCGACGTGTCACGGCCGCTGTCCGAGTCACGAGCCCGATTCACGAGTAGGTGCGTCTTGCCGAAAGAGCGCGTCGAGCGGGATGAGGAAGACCTCGTCAGGCTGTACCTCACCGACATCGGCCAATACCCGCTGTTGACGAAGGATGACGAAGTCCGCCTTGCCCAGCAGATCGAGTCGGGCAACGCGGCCCGCGCCGAGTTCGAGGACCCGAAGGCCCAATCCACCCCGGCGAGAAAGACCCAGCTCAAGCGGGAGATCCGCCGCGGCGAAGACGCCGAGCGCACCTTCGTGCAGTCGAACCTCCGCCTGGTGGTTTCGATCGCGAAGAAGTACCAGGCATCTGGTCTACCCCTGCTCGACCTCATCCAAGAAGGCAATCTCGGCCTGATGCACGCCGTCGAGAAGTTCGATTGGCGCAAGGGCTTCAAGTTCTCGACGTATGCCACCTGGTGGATCCGTCAGGCCATCACGCGTGGCATCGCGAACACGGGCCGCACCATCCGCCTCCCAGTGCACGCTGGCGACACGCTGGCCCGGTTGCAGAAGGCTCGGGCGCGACTCGAGCTCAAGCTCGGTCGTCCGGCCACGCTCTCCGAACTCTCGGCCGAGGTCGAGATGCCCGAGGACAAGGTCACCGAGGCGCTGCGCTTTGCTGCCGAGCCGTTGTCCCTGTCCGAGCCGCTGCGCGAGGACGGCGACGCCGAGCTGGGCGACGTGGTCGAGGATCGTTCGGCCGAGAGCCCGTTCGAGGTTGCGGCCACGGCGCTGCTACCCGACGAGATTGCCCGCCTGCTCGCGCCGCTCGACGAGCGCGAGCGCGAGATCCTCAAACTGCGCTTCGGTCTCGATCGCGGCGAGCCTCGCACGCTCGAAGAAGTGGGCGAGCACTTCAACCTCACGCGTGAACGAATTCGCCAGATCGAGGCACGCGCCATGTCGAAGCTGCGTCACCCCTCGAGCGACACTGGTGCTCGCGACCTGCTCACCGTCTGATCCGGCGCAGGCTCCGGTGTGGCGACGCACACGGAGGTGTCTGGGCACCTGGTGGGCTCCCCCGCCTTCAAAGCGGGTGGGACGGGCGATCCCCGTCCGGCGGGTTCGATTCCCGTCCACCTCCGCCGCGCGGCGCGTTCGCTGGCACCTGGGTAGCAACTACACTTCCCGCATGAAGAAACTGCTGATCCTTGTCGTGTTCGGTGGACTACTCGCGGTAGCCGCGAAGAAGGTCCGCTCCGTCTGATCACCCCGCTCCGGTGACCGGCCGCGGTCGGCGCCGGAGCGATCGGGTCAACGCGCTCACGCCGAGCCCGAGCGCGGCGAGCCCGGCGATCAGCAACGAGAGCCGCACGATCCGATTCGTCGTGGGTAGCGCGACGCGGCTGCCTAGCGGCACGGGATGGTCGAACAGCAGCACGTCCCACCCGCGCTCCGCCGCAGCGCGGCGCAGTTCGCGATCGGGGTTCACCGCGACCGGATGCCCGACGCACTCGAGCAGAGGAAGGTCCGTCGCCGAATCGGAGTAGGCGAACGAGCGATCGAGGTCGATCTGCTGGGCGGCGGCCAGCGCCCGCACCGCGGTGGCCTTCGACGGGCCATATGCGTAGAACTCGACCTCGCCGGTGTAGCGCCCGGCATCGTCGACCTCGGCACGCGTCGAGATCGCGCCGTCCGCACCGAGGTAGTTGGCCAGCGGGTCAACGATCTCGGCCGGCGACGACGATACGAGGAACACCCGACGGCCAGCACGGCGATGGGCGCGGATGAGGTCGAGCGCCTCGTCGTACACGATGGGCTCGATGACCTCGTGCAACGTGTCCTCGACGAGCGCTCGCAGGCGGGCCTGGTCCCAGCCGCGGGTGACGCGAAGGGTCGACTCCCGGACCTTGGCCATGCGACGGTCGTCGGCCCCGAACGCCCGGAACACGATCTGGCCGAGCGCCGCCCGCACGGCCAGCCGGCGGGAGATGTAACCCTCACGGCGCAACGTGCGCCCGTAGGCGAGCAGTGAAGCCTTGGCGATCACGGTTTTGTCGAGGTCGAAGAAGGCGGCCTCCACGGCGCTGACACTACGGCTCGATCTCGCGAGTTCCGTCGCGCCCGGTCTCACCGACTACCTCGCCCGCCCGCGCGCCGGTCCGATCGCACGCGACCCATTGTCGGTGTCCGACCCCGTGGTTATGATCCGGACACGCTCTCGGGCGTTCTCGCTGCCTTCGCAGCCTTTGTGAGTCGCTTCCCCCAGTGACCCGAAAATCTGCTGCTGGAGGGTGCCGTATGCGCGCCGTTCCTCTCGAGGTGTTGCGCCCGTTGTTCGACGACGAGCGCGTGACCGAGGTGCTCGTCAACGGCCCCGGTGCGGTCTGGGTGGAGCGCGACGGCGTGCTCCAACTCACCGACGTGCTTGTCGATCGTGCGTCGCTCGAGCGCCTCATCGAACGCGTGCTCGGTCCGGTGGGGAGGCGGGTCGATCACGCCTCGCCCTGCGTCGACGCTCGGTTGCCCGACGGGTCGCGCGTCAACATCGTGGTGCCGCCCATCGCGGTCGACGGGCCTTGTGTGTGCATCCGTCGGTTCCGAAGCGGGTTCACCGATCTCGCGTCGCTGGCCCGTCCGGCCGAGGTGCAGTTGCTCACCTGGGCTGTGCGCAGCCGGGCGAACATCCTGGTCGTCGGTGCGGCGGGCGCGGGAAAGACCACCTTGCTCAACGCCCTCGCCTCGGCCATCGGCCCGGCCGAACGGGTGGTCACGATCGAGGACGCCGCCGAACTGGCACTTGCGGCTGCACACGTGGTGCGGCTCGAGGCACGCCCCGCCAACAGCGAAGGTCTTGGCGCAGTCACCGTGCGCGACCTCGTGCGCAACGCGCTGCGTATGCGTCCGGACCGCATCGTCGTCGGCGAGATCCGTGGCCCCGAGGTGGTCGAGATGGTCCACGCGATGGAGACGGGCCACGACGGGTCCTTCTCCACATGCCACGCGAACAACCCCACCGACGCGATGCGACGCATCGAGACCATGCTTCTGGCCGCCGAGGCGACACTCCCCATCGAGGCGGTACGCCGGCACCTGGCGGCGTGCATCGACCTCATCGTGCACGTCGAACGGTCGGCTGCCGGCCACCGCGAGATCCGCGAAATCGCCGAGGTGCAGCCGCTCGCGCCGGGCGCGCCGGAGGTCTCGTTGCGCACACTCGTTGCTCGTGGCGTACCCCAGTCGACACCTCGTCGGGGGCCCCGATCGTCCGACACCGCGCCGTTCACTTGGGTGGTCGCGTGATCTCCTCAGCGCGAGCTTTCGCCATCGCTGCTCCCGGCGCGTCACTCCGCAGGCTCGCGGCGCGCAAGGGCATCGCCCTGCGGTTCTCTCCGATCGCCGTCGTTCTCGCATCGAGTGGCGGCGGCGCGATCCTCGGAGCGGCGGCGGCCGGTGGCCGAGGTGCGTTCGTCGGGTATGTCTGCGGCATGCTCGCTCCGTGGATCGCGCTTCGGGTGGCTCCCGATCGTCGTGACGCCCGCGTCGGTGCCCAGGTGCCCGAGTTCCTCGATGCGGTGGCCCGGTCGTTGCGCGCCGGAAGGTCCTTGGCCACGTCGGTGAGTGCGGCGGCGTCCGAGATGCGCGAGCCGCTCGCGACGGAGCTGAGGCCGATGCTGTTGCGTGTCGATGCCGGTGTCGGGCTCCGCGAGTCGTTGGCGGCCGCCAAAGCAGCGGCCTCCAACGGCCCGCTGTCCACCGCGCTCGCCGCGCTCTCGATCGCCAACGAGGCGGGCGGCGCACAGGCCATGGTGCTCGATGCTCTCGCGTCCTCGCTGCGCTCGCGGGCGGTGGCCGGACGTGAGCTTCGCGGGTTGGCCACACCCGTCCGGCTGTCGGCCACGTTGATCGGTCTCGCCCCGCCCACGGTGTTCGGCGCAGTCGTCGCGATTGATCCGGTCACTGCATCGCAGGCGTATGCATCCTCGGCGGGCCGAGCGGCGGTCGCGGTCGGGGTGGTGCTCGATGTGGTCGGCCTGTGGTGGATCCGGTGCCTCACACGGTTCGCGCCATGAGCCGCAGCCGGCGAGCCGTCGTATCCCCACACGACCTCGCCGACTTCGCCGACCTGGTGCGCGTCGCTCTCGGGTCAGGGTTCACCGTGCTGCGCGCGCTGGCGCTCGTGTGCGCGCTTTCGAGCACCGGGGTGGCCTCGGCATTCGCGATGGTGTTGGTCCCAGCCGACGACTCCTCGCCGCTCGACGCGCTGGCTGCGCTGCCCGAACAATTAGGCGACGCCGCCCGCGAGCTCTGCGTCTCGCTCGTCGCATCTGCCCGATACGGCGCGCCTGCTGCCCCCGCGCTCGAGCGTGTCGCCTTCGAGCTGCGCTTGGCGCGCCGCCTCGACGCCGAGGCGCGCGCCAAGCGCACCTCGATCCTGCTTCTCCTCCCCCTTGTGCTGTGTGTCCTACCCGCATTCGTGCTGCTGGCCATCGTGCCATTGGTGCTCGGCGCGCTTGCCGCGTTGCCGGGTGCCACGTCGTAGCACCGACCTTTGGAGATCCCCAATGTCCCATGTGTCAAAGTTCGCTTCGCGTTGCGCGATTGCGCTCCGTCATCCACGAGCCACCCGAGGCCAAGCCACCGCGGAGTACGTGCTCGTGTTGCTTGCCGCGGCGTCCGTGGCACTCGTGCTCATCGGTTGGTTAGCCCGCTCGGGCCGCATCGAAGCACTGCTCGATCAGGTCTTCGACCAGATCACGTCGCAGCTGTGACGGGCACCGCTCACTCGACGCGCGGACAGGCCACCGTCGAGTTCGTGATGGTGCTGCCTCTGGTTGCCATGGTGTGCCTTGCGGTCGTGCAGGTGGCCGTCGTCGCCCGCCGCGATGTTCTCGTAGCGCACGCCGCCCGTGAGGCGGCCCGGGCCGCAGCAGTCGAGTCCGACTCGACCGCTGCCGTTACCGCAGCTCGCGAAGCGGCCGTGCGTTCCGGCGGTCTCGACGCGTCGCGCCTCAAGGTGATCGTGTCGCGCGATGTCGACGACGTGCACGTGACCGTGCGCTACGAGGATCCCACTGACGTCGCCATGGTGGGCCGACTTGTCCGATCGGTCACGCTGCAGGAACGCGTGACGATGCGTCGCGAAGATCGATGACGTGCTTGCCGAGTATGTATCCCAACAGATCGACGGCGGCGGCCTTGTCGAGCGACTCATTTCCGTTACCGCACTTCGGCGATTGGATGCACGACGGGCAACCTGCGCTGCACGCGCAGCCGGCGATCGCGTCGTGCGTCGCGTCGAACAGCTCGTCCGCGGCGTGCCAACCGAGCTCGGCGATGCCCGCGCCGCCCGGGTAGCCGTCATAGATGAACACGGTGGGCGCCCCGGTGTCCTCGTGCAATGCGGTCGACACCCCACCCACGTCCCACCGGTCGCAGATGGTGAACAAGGGCAACATGCCGATGGCGGCGTGCTCGGCGGCGTGCAGCGCACCCGGCAGGTCGATCTCGCCGATGCGGGCGTGTCGGATGGTCGCGTCGTCGAAGGTGAGCCAGAACGAACGGGTGCGCAGGCGAGTAGCGGGCAGATCGAGACGGGTCGTTTCGAGCACTCGCCGTGTCGCGAGCTCCCTGCGCTGGAATCCGGTCACCTGCGACGACACTTCGACCTCGCCGAGGTGCAGCATCGCGGGGCCTACCGCGCGGCGTTGCTCGGTGTGCACCACGCGGATAGCGACGTCGCTTCGGGCTTGGGTGTAGGTGTCGCCGTTGGCCGGCATCACCACCGCGACGCGTGCGTCGAGGTCGAGCGACCGCACTTCGTAGGGCCGTCCCTGATGCAAGTACACCGCGCCCGGATGCACCGCGTTGGTCGCGCGCGTGGCGTCGATGGTGCCGACCAACGTGTCGTCGGGCAGGCGAATCTTCACCTCGCCGCCGGCCCCGCTGCGCAGCCCCACGCGCGGTGCGGGCACCCCCTTGCCCGACCACATCGCGCGCGGCGTCGCGAACCGGTCAGGACGGCGAATCGCAAGCAGTCCGTCGTGCACGAGGTCGCGGACCCCATCGGCGAGGGTGTCGTCGCCCCACCAACGTTCGTCGGTGTGACCGAGCGGCCGTTCGAACGCCGCGCAAGCGAGGTGAGGGCGAGCGATGAACGGGTTCGTGGTGTTGATCACGGCCCGTTCGGGTGGGCGTTCGAACAACGCCCGCGGATGTCGCACGAGCCACTGATCGAGTTGGTCGTCGCCCGCCACCACCACGGCCAGGGATGGTTGCCCGTTACGGCCGACCCGGCCGATCTGCTGCCACGTCGAGGCGATGGTGCCCGGGAACCCGTTGATGACGCAGGCGTCGAGCGAGCCGATGTCGACACCGAGCTCGAGCGCCGACGTGGTGACCACGGCCCGGAGGTCGCCGTTGGCGAGTGCGTCCTCGATCTCGCGTCGTTCGTCGGCCAAGTATCCCGCACGGTACGCGCGCACGAGCTGGGCGCGCGACGGCGCGCGCCGTTGCACCTCGGCCGCCACTACTTCGGTGGCGCGCCGACCGCGACAGAACGCGATCACCCGATGGTCGGCCCGGACGAGCGCGGCGGTGAGCAACGCGGTTTCGCTGTTGGCCGAGAACCGCGAACCGCTGAGTGGGTCGGTGGGTGGTTGCAGGAGCGCGATGGTTCGGGCGCCCTTGGCCGCGGTGTCGTTGGTGACGGTTTCGACCGCCGCGCCGCACAGTGCCTGGGCCAGGGTGGCCGGGTCGCCGATGGTGGCCGAGCACAGCACGAACGCCGGGTGGGTGCCGTGGTGCTCGCACAGGCGCCGCAGGCGGCGCAGCACGTGCGCGAGGTGGGTTCCGAACACGCCCCGGAACACGTGCATTTCGTCGATGACCACGAGCCGCAACCGCATGAGGAACGGCGCCCAGCGCGCATGGTTGGGCAGCAGTCCGCCGTGCAACATCTCGGGGTTGGTGAACACCACGTTGGCCTGATTGCGCGCGTAGGTGCGCTCGTTCGACGACGCGTCGCCGTCGTAGACCGCAGCGCGAACACCCGGGAAGTCGTACGCGCCGAGGGAGCGGATCTGATCGTGGGCCAGCGCTTTGGTCGGACCGATCACGAGCGCGGTCGACGGGCGTATCGGGTCGAGCAGGGCCTCGGCCAACGGCAGCTGATAGCAGAGCGACTTGCCCGAGCCGGTGCCGGTGGCCACCACTACGTGGTGACCACGGCGCAGGTGCTCGATGGCTTCGACCTGGTGCAGCCACAGGTCGGGCACCGAGAGCCGCCGGGTGATGGCATCGGGCAGCGGGCGCCGCAGCTGCCCGGTGATACCCGCCGTCGCGGGCCGGTGCTCGGTCGCGACGATGCGGCCGTCGGCCACGAGTGGTTCGAGCACGTCGGCGAAGGGGGCGCGGGTGCGGGCGGACGCAGCGGAGACGACCATGGGCTCTCCGTGAGCCTACGACGGGGGAATGACACCCATGTCATGCGCGAAGGGCCGAGGTGCGATCCTGCATCAGAATGGCGGGCGGGGGGAGGCCCGGGGCTAGCGTGCCACCGTGCCCGACGACGAGACCCCCGTCATCGCCAAGCCCGACGAGCTCCTTGCGCTGCATCGCATCGCCGAGGAGTTGTTCGACGTCTTGAAGCGGTGGTTCGACGTGCCCGACTCGGTTCCGCTCAACCTCGTCGACGTCGACGCGGTCATCCTCGAGATGAGTGACCCGGTTATGATCGCCGCACTGGCCATGCGCAAGCTTCAGGCATTGCGCCTGCTCGCCACCCCCGGGGTGCGCACGAGCAGCGACGTCGTCCTCGCGATCGTCAACGACCTCGAACGGGCGTTGGTCCAGGCACCCGTGATGCGCCTCAAGCTCCGGGCCAGCACCGTTGACTGGGATGTCGCTTTCGCCCAACTCGAGGTGGGCGAGCACCCGTCCCGCGGCGGCCACCTGCCCCACGAGGTCACCGAGGCCGATCCCGAGGCCGATTACTTCCGCGAGCTCCACGCCGGCGTGCACGCCGCCGCATTCGCGGTGTTCGAGGTCAGCAACGGCGAGATCTGCCTGCTCGACTGACCTGGTCCATGCCCACGTGACGGTTGGCGGTTGCACGCGCGTTGCTACCCTGCCCCGGACCATACGGTTTGACTTCTCTTCACGAAAGCCTTTACGTACCCCCTGTGCCCAACGCCCTCGTCATCGTCGAGTCCCCCGCCAAGGCGAAGACCATCGCCGGCTATCTCGGCGCGGGGTACGTAGTCGAGTCGTCCATCGGCCACGTCCGCGACCTGCCCCGCGGCGCCGCCGATGTGCCCGCCGCGTACAAGTCTGAGTCGTGGGCGCGACTCGGCATCGACGTCGACAATGACTTCAAGCCTTTGTACGTCGTGTCGGCCGATCGCCGGGAGCAGATCAAGAAGCTGAAGCACCTCGTGAAGTCGGTCGACGAGGTCTATCTCGCCACCGATGAGGATCGCGAGGGCGAAGCCATCGCGTGGCACCTGCTCGAGGTGCTCAACCCGACAGTGCCGGTCAAGCGCATGGTGTTCCACGAAATCACTCCCAAGGCGATTCGCGAAGCGATCGACAACCCACGCGAGCTCGATCGCCGCCTCGTCGATGCGCAGGAGGCCCGCCGCCTCCTCGATCGTCTGTACGGCTACGAGGTTTCACCGGTGCTGTGGAAGAAGGTCGGGCCGAGCTTGTCGGCTGGCCGCGTGCAGAGCGTCGCGACCCGCATCGTGGTCGAGCGTGAGCGCGAGCGCATGCGCTTCGTCACCGCCTCCTTCTGGGACCTGCAAGCCACCTTCGCGGTGCGCGACGCGAAGCCCGACGAGCCCGAGACCTTCCGGGCCACCTTGCAGACCCTCGACGGGTCGCGGGTGGCTAGCGGACGCGACTTCGATGCGCAGGGCCAGACCAAGGCGCGCGACGTGGTGGTGCTCGACGAAGCTGCCGCCGGCGCGTTGGCCACGGGCCTCCAAGGCGCCGATTTCGCGGTCGCGTCGGTCGAGTCACGGCCGTATCGCCGTCGTCCAGCCGCGCCGTTCATGACGTCGACGTTCCAACAAGAAGCCGGGCGCAAGCTGCGGCTGTCGTCGGCCATGGCCATGCGCGCCGCACAGTCCCTTTACGAAAAGGGCTTTATCACCTACATGCGTACGGACAGCACCACGCTGTCCGACACCGCGATCAATGCGGCTCGTTCACTCATCGCCGAGCGCTACGGCAAGCAGTGCCTGCCGAGCGCCCCGCGCGTCTATGCGAGCAAGGTCAAGAACGCGCAGGAAGCCCACGAGGCCATCCGTCCCGCGGGCGATGCGTTCCGGTCGCCCGAGGATGTGGCACGTGAGCTGTCGGCGAGCGAGGCCCGGGTGTACGAGCTGATCTGGCAGCGCACGGTGGCGTCGCAGATGATCGATGCCACCGGCGAGACAGTCGTCGTCAAGATCGAGGCCGACGTCGCAGGCGGCTCGGCCGGCAGTGCTCGCCGCGCCGGGTTCGGGGCGTCGGGAACCATCATCACCGAGCCGGGTTTCCGTCGGGCGTACATCGAAGATGTCGACGACGAGTCCGAGCGCGACGACACCGAACGTCGCCTGCCGGCCATGACCGCGGGCGACCATGTCGATGCCCGCGACCTGTCACCCGATTCGCACAGCACCCAACCTCCGGCGCGCTACACCGAGGCCTCGTTGGTCAAGCGCCTCGAGGAGCTCGGCGTAGGGCGTCCGTCGACCTACGCGTCGATCATGGGCACGATCCAAGACCGCGGCTACGTGTGGAAGAAGGGCACGGCCCTCATCCCGTCGTTTGTCGCGTTCAGCGTGGTGTCGTTGCTTGAAGGGCACTTCCCTGATCTCGTCGACTACGCGTTCACGGCCCGCATGGAGGACGACCTCGACGAGATCGCCGGCGGCGTCCGCGAGCCCATCCCGTGGCTCTCGCGCTTCTACTTCGGTGATCAGGCCGATGCCGCCACCATCGCAGCCCATCCCGGACTCAAGCGCATGGTGAACGACGATCTCCGCGCGATCGACGCCCGCATCATCAACTCCATCCCGCTCGGCATGTCGGTCGAGGGACTCCCCGTGGTGGCTCGTGTCGGTCGCTATGGCCCTTACGTCGAATGCGGCGAGCGTCGCGCCTCCATCCCTGACGACATCGCCCCCGACGAGCTCACCGTCCTGCGCGCCATGGAATACCTCGACGCGCCGCAGGGCGACCGCTCTATCGGTACCGACCCGGTGTCGGGCCTCGAGGTGTTCGCCAAGGCCGGGCGGTTCGGCCCCTACGTGCAGCTGGGCCAACCCGAGGAAGGGTCGAAAGACCGGCCGCGCACGTCGTCGCTGTTCAAGACGATGGCGGTCGACACCGTGACGCTCGAGGACGCGTTGGCGCTGCTGTCGTTGCCCCGCGTGGTGGGTACCGATCCGGCCGACGGTGTCGAGATCCTCGCGTCGAACGGCAAGTTCGGGCCGTACATCAAGAAGGGCACCGACACCCGCAGCATCGACACCGAGGATCAGCTGCTCACGCTCACCCTCGAGCAGGCCCTCGAGGTGCTCGCCCAGCCCAAACGCCGGCGTGGCCAAGGCGTGGCCAAGCCGCCACTGAAGGAGCTGGGCGCCGATCCGGTGTCGGGCAAGGCCATGGTGGTGAAGGAAGGCCGCTTCGGCCCTTACGTCACCGATGGCGAGACCAACGCGTCGTTGCGCAAGGGTGACGAGGTCGAGGAACTGACCGACGAGCGGGCCGCGGAGCTGCTGGCGGACCGTCGGGCGCGCGATCCCAAGCCGAAGAAGAAGACCGCGGCCAAGCGGCCGGCGGCCAAGAAGACCGCCGCCAAGAAGACCGCCGCCAAGAAGACCGCCGCCAAGAAGACGGCGGCCAAGAAGACCGCGGCCACGAAGCTGGCGGGCGCGGCCAAGAAGGCTCCGGCCAAGAAGTTGGCCGCGAAGAAGTCGACGGCCAAGAAGACGGCGGCCAAGAAGACCGCTTCCTCGTAAGGTTCGGCCCCATGTCTGGGCGTGGTCGGTTCATCGTGTTCGAGGGCGGCGACGCCTGCGGAAAGTCAACGCAGGCCTCGCGCCTGGCCGCTGATCTCGGCGCGCTTCTCACCCGCCAGCCGGGCGGCACTGCCATCGGAGCCACGATCCGTTCGATCGTGCTCGACCCGGCGAACACCGCGCTCGATGATCGGGCCGAAGCGCTGCTGTACGCGGCCGACAAAGCCCAACACGTGCACGAGGTCATCGAGCCGGCCTTGGCCCGGGGCGAGGACGTGGTCTGCGATCGGTTCGTGGCGTCCTCGGTGGTGTACCAGGGCTACGGCCGCGGCCTCGAGGTCGGGCACCTCCAGGAACTGTTGGGGTGGGCCACGGCGCGGCTCGAACCCGATCTCGTGCTGCTGCTCGAAGTGTCCGGCTCGGTGATGCACGCGCGGCTGGGCGTCGATCGCGACCGACTCGAGGCGCTGCCGCCCGACTTCCACGAGCGGGTCCGCGCCGGCTTCCGCGCCGTTGCGACGCATCACGACCATTGGACGCGCATCGACGCATCCGGCTCGGTCGACGAGGTGGCGTCCCGCGTGCGCGCTGCGGTGCAGGCACGGTGGCCGTCGTGAGCGACGACCCCGGCGCGACGGCTTCCGGTCACGATGTCTTCGCCGCGGTGATCGGTCAGCCCGACGCGGTAGCGCTGCTGCGTTCGGCCGCACGCGCACCGGTGCATGCCTACCTCTTCCTCGGCCCGCGCGGCAGCGGCAAGCGCGCCGCGGCGCGGGCGTTCGCTGGTGAGCTACTGGCCGCCCGCTCCACTGGTGACGACGCTGCTCGTCATCGCCGGCTCGCCCGGGCCGAACAGCACGCCGATCTGGTGATCGTCGCCCCGGAAGGCCGCACGCTTCGCCGAGTCGAAGCCGACGTGATCATCCTCGAAGGTTCGCGCTCTCCCATCGAAGGGGCCCGCAAGGTCATCGTGGTCGATCGCTTCCACACTGCGGAACCTGAGGCTGCGGCGAGTCTGTTGAAGACCATCGAGGAGCCGCCGCCCACCGCGGTGTTCGTGCTCCTGGCCGAAGAGCTGCCGCCTGAGCACATCACGATCGCGTCTCGTTGCGTGCGCGTCGAGTTCGTGGCGGTGTCGGCCGCGGCGATCGCCGAGCAGCTCATTGCCGCGGGCGTGGCCCCCGACCTGGCGGCCGAGATCGCGATTGCGGCCAACGGCAACGCCGATCGAGCCGGGCTACTCGCGGTCGATGAACGGTTTGCGGCGCGTCGGCGCGCGTGGCACGACGTCCCGAGTGAGCTCGACGGCTCCGGTGGCGCCGCCGGTCGACTCGTCGATGGTCTGCGCGCGCTCATCGACGATGCACAGGTGCCGCTGCTCGAGCGGCACACGCGCGAGGCGGCGGAGCTGGCCGAGTGGGAGGCGCAGTTCGGCACCCGGGGGTCGGGCCGCAAGCAGCTCGAGGAGAAGCACAAGCGCGAGGTGCGATTGCTTCGTGAGGACGAGTTGCGCATGGGCCTGGCCACACTCGCAGGTCGCTACCGAGCGGTGCTCGTCGACGATGTGCACACCGCGCTCGCGATATCCGCCGTCGATCGCCTCACCAAGGCCAACGAGGCGCTGGGACGCAACCCGAACGAGGCGTTGCTGCTCGAGGCGTTGCTGCTCGACCTTCCGCCGCTGCAGTGACGTACCGCGCGAATCGGGCCGAGGGTTGACCTCGGGCCGGTCGCGGTCTCGGCGAAAGGCTCCGCTGGCCGGAGGAGGTGTGCTGGCTACCGCCCGTAGCGAGGTTTGCGTCGCAGCAGTGCCGAGAATTCGTCGGCGGGGAGCGGATGGGAGAAGAGGAATCCTTGGGCGCGGTCGCAGTTGAGGGCCCGCAACCCGCGTCGTTGTGCCTCGGTCTCGACGCCTTCGGCCGTCACGGTGATGCCGAGGGCATGCGCCATGTTGATGACCGCGCGAGCGATGACTGAGCCGTCGCCGTTCTCGTCGATGCTGCCCACGAACGAACGATCGAGCTTGACCTGATCGACCGGGTAGCGGTGCAGGTACGACAGCGATGAGTAACCGGTGCCGAAGTCGTCGATCGCGATCTTCACGCCGAGCTGCTTGAGCTTGTGCAGAATCGGCGAGGCTTCGCCGGTTTCGTCGATGAGCACGCTTTCGGTGAGCTCGAGCACGAGCCGCTCGGGCGCCCAGTGCCACCGCTCGAGTGCCCGGATCACGCTCTCCATGGCGCGTGGGGCGGCAAGCTGCAGCGCGCTGACGTTGACGGCAATGGACCACGGGGCTTCGTCACCGTGCTCGGATTCCCATGCGGCGCGCTGGCTGATGGCCTCTTCGAGAACCCACGCGCCGATGCGCACGATGAGCTCCATCTCCTCGGTGACGCGAATGAACTCGGTGGGTTGGATGAGCCCGCGCTCGGGATGGTTCCAACGCACGAGTGCTTCGGCACTGACGATGCGGCCGGTGCTGAGCTGCACCTTCGGCTGCCAGTGCAGCACGAACTGTCCCTGGTCGAGCGCGCGGTGGAGGTCGCCTTCGAGCTGCAGTCGGCGCGCCGAGCGCTCGGGGAGCCCGTCGTCGAACACCTCGACGCGAGCGCGACCGCGCGACTTGGCCTGGTACATCGCGGAGTCGGCGTTGCGTAGCAACACGTCGGCACTGTCGCGGCCGCCGATCGACAACGAGATGCCCACGCTCACGGAGAGGAACACCGTCTGGTCCCCGATGCGCAAAGGGTGCCGGAGGTCTTCGAGGAGTCGCTCGGCGACCACCACCGCGTCGTCGGCGCTGGTGATGTTCTCGAGCAGCACGACGAACTCGTCGCCACCGAAACGGCCGACGGTGTCATCCGGTCGGAGCATCGCGGCGAGTCGTTCGGCGAAGCCGACGAGTACGTGGTCGCCGGCCGAGTGCCCGAGGCTGTCATTGACGATCTTGAAGTTGTCGACGTCGAGGAACATCACGGCTAGCGACGTGTTGTGGGAGCGCGCTTGGCGAATGGCGTCGTCGAGTCGGGTTTGCAACCGGGCACGGTTCGGTAGACCGGTGAGACGGTCGTGGTGCGCGAGATGGAACAGCTGCTGCTGGTTGCGATGGCGCTGCAAGGCAATGGCCGCGAGCCGCGCGGCGGCGAGCGCGACCAGCTCCTCGCTCTTGGTGAGCGCGCGTGCCTCGGCGAGGTGGATCGCCAGTGCGCCGCACGGTCCGTGCTCGGACAGGTCGTCGTCGATCGGCACGGTCACCGTTGCCTTGGCCCCGGCCAGCTCCGCGATGTGGTCGTCGTAAAGCGGACTCGACGCGATGTCGATGACCGCGGAGCGGTGCCCGGTGACGAGCGCTTCGCGCATGCTTCCGAACCACTTCGCTGGGGGGCCGCTGACCGCATGGACGAAGCTCGGCGGGAGGCGCGAACCGGCGCCTACGCGCAGCGCGCCGTCTTCGACGACGAAGAACCCCGCCGCACACTCGTGGATGTGCTCCTCGACGAGCAGGTTCATGCGGGCGAGCACGAGCTCGAGCGGCGCAGCGCATGCGATGAGCTCGAAGATCTCGGACTGCGTGCGCTGGAGGCTCTCGTGCTGCTTTCGATGCGTGACGTTGCGGCTCACGAGCACGATCGCGTTCACCGTGGGGTCGTCGAGCAGGTTGGTCGCAGTCAACTGCAACCACGCCCAGCGCCCGTTGCGCTCGCGCGTGCGGAACTCGCGTATGATCGGAACCCCCGGCATGCGCAGCAGGATCTGGAACGCCTGTTTGGCGTCGGCTGTCTCGTCGGGGTGGGTGTAGTCGAAGACGTTCCCGCCTTCCCAGTACGACGCCGGCTGACCGAGCAGTTCTTTGAAGTGCCCGAGGTTGGCCAGCACGAGCCCGTTCTCGTCGCAGACGGTGATGACGGCGCCGATGTTCTGGAGGAGCTTCTCGTAGCTGGCGCCGGTCGAGATCTCGGCGTCGGCGATGTTTCGCAGATGTTCGGTCAGATCGTCGACGAACGCGATGAGGAGGTCGGCGGCCGCCACGATGCGGAACCGGCAGCGCTGTAGTGACCCGTCGGGCAGCACCACCCGGCAATCGACCTCGTCAGCCGTGGCCACCAGGGGGAGGTGCAACGAGTCGCGGTCATCGGGGTGCAGGAGGTCGTCGAGCGCGCTCGTCGTGAGGGTTTCGGCGTCGCGCCGGAAGAGTTGGCACGCCGCAGGGTTCGCCAGGCGAATCTTCCCGGCGTGGTCGAACGCGACGATCGCCCCCGGCGCCCGGGTGAAGAGCACGTCATCAGTCAGAGGCGAGGCCACCGAACCGGCCGGCCGGTGGCTCCCCGAGTCGGCCGCGGGCACGGTGGATCCTTCGAAGATGGCTGATGTGGCTGACGAGAGCGTACGCCGTGAGTCTGGGCCGGCGCGCGAGCCCAACGGCCCCTTCCTGCTGATCGAACGCTCGGATTCGATCAGCAGGCGTGCCAGGTTGGGCTCGCGCCCTGCTAAATTTTCGGCGGCAATGCCCGAGTAGCTCAGTCGGTAGAGCGATTCACTCGTAATGAATAGGTCCGCGGTTCAATTCCGCGCTCGGGCTCCAGGATCAGCGCAGGTCAGCCGCTGCTCAGAGGGCACTGTTGCGTTGACGAATCGCGTGCCGGCAGCGAGGGTTCTTGGGGTGAAGCGCCGTCGCCGTCCGCCAACGTCTTGAGTCGACCTCTCCGCCTTCGCGGGGTATCGGTTCCCGCCCGAGGTGATCATGTTGGCGGTCCGCTGGTATCTCCGCTTCGGACTGTCGTACCGCGACCTCGAGGAGCTCCTCGCCGAGCGAGGGATCGACGTCGATCACGTCACCTTGTTCCGATGGGTGCAACGCTTCACGCCGCTGCTCATCGACGCGGCAAGACCGTGCCGCCACGCCGTCGGCTCGCGCTGGTTCGTCGACGAGACCTACGTGAAGGTCGCCGGCGTGTGGCGCTGCGTCTATTGCGCGGTCGACGAATACGGCCAGGTCATCGACGTGCTCTTGTCGCGACGCCGCAACATCGCTGCGGCCCGCCGGTTCTTCGCAGCTGCGATCGACGCGCACGGCGAGTCGGGCGAGGTCGTCACTGATCGGGCCGCGACGCTGGCGTACGTCATCGTCGAGCTGTTGCCCGACGCGGTTCACAACACCACGCAGTACGCGAACAACCGGATCGAATGCGATCACGGACGGCTCAAAGCGCGGTTGCGGCCGATGCGCGGCGTGAAGACCGACCGAACGGCGAGTGTGATCATCCGCGGCGGCGCCTTCGTTCAGAACATCCGACGAGGCCACTACGAACTCGGAACCGAATCCCGCCACGATCAGCCACGCGTCGCCGCCGCGTTCGACGAGCTCGCGACGACGCTCTGATTCACGCGCGGTCTGCGTTTGCCGACACCCCGTCATCGAGCAACGCAACAGTGCCTCTGGACCCCGTGTCCGCGGCTGGACGTCAGCGGCGTGGTTTCTGCCGCCATGCCCGGATGCGTTCCACCGTGTCTGGGGCGACAGCGACTGGATGCCCAGGACGCCGTTTCGCTAGAATTATTTTCATGTCCGAGTCCGATCTGAACCCCATGTCCGCGGCTGAACGTCAGCGGCGTGGCTTCTGCATTTGCCCGATCCGCGCAAGACGTGACAGGCCGCCTAAGGACACCCGCTGCACCGTCCACCGGGACGGACTGGACCTGTCGGACGCGCAGCGCACCGCCGCATCGCTGATGTTCTTCGATGACCGACGGCAGCGCTTCGTCACCTGGCCCGATGCCGTCGAGGCGATGCGCCAGAGGCGCTACGTCGGGGCCGCCAATCTCGCGCTTACCCTCATCACCTGGGCGAACCTGATGCGCCTGCTCGAGACACTGCATGATCCGTTCGGACCCCCAGCCGCCCAGCTGACCGAGGCACAGGCCGACGCGCTGATCGCCTGGGCGGGCGCGGTGATCCCGGTGGAGGAGCGCCGTGGGCTGCTCACCGTGGCGCGCAGCGGCGTCATACAGTCGATCTGCGCCCTCTTCCGTATGGCGGCGCAGTCCGGGCAGGTCGCCGGCGCACGGTCGGCGCCGCGGACAACGGGCACGGCCGCCGCAGCAGGTTCCGCGGGAACGCTCCGATGACGCCCGCGAGCACTGAGCGGCGCCTGGTGCACATCCTCGGCGCAGGGCCGGTCGGCCTGATCCTGACCGCCATGCTCCAGTCGATGCCGGGATTCTCGATCCGCCTCTACGAGAAGCGCGCGACCTATACACGCAAGCGAATGGTGAAGCTCGCGCCCTACCTGATCGCGGACTCCGTCGAGGCCTACCACGACGACCGCATCGACGGCGAGAACATCGATGCCGTGTTCGACCGGTGGGAGCTCGAGCAGAGCATGGCGTTCCGGCGCAGCGTGGCGACGCCGCTGCGACAACTGCTGGAGGCCTGGACCACCGGGTTCACACCCCTGAACGAGATCGAACAGGGCCTGAGCGACCTGATCGACGCGCCCGGCGTGAGCCCGGTCGAGCGGGTGCAGATGGCACTGTCGATGAAGGACGTGACCACCCTGCTCTCCCCGGGAGACATCCTCGTGGATTGCACCGGCCGCAACTCGCTGCTGCGCGACCACTTGGAGGTACCCACGGGCGAGGTGCGGGAGGCGCCGTTCGAAGAGCCCAACATGCTCAACCTGCGCCTCGAGTACGCCGCGGTCATCACGTTCCTCCACGGCCGCCCGTACGAGTGCAACGAGTACTGCAAGTACTACAAGAACGTCGAGAACACCCAGTACAAGTTCATCCCGTCCGTGGACCGCACCATGCACGATGCGGACATCAGTCACGTCACCGGCATCGTCAACATCTCGGCGGCCGATTTCGAGGCCATGCCCCCGCAGTGCGACGGCGACTTCCTGCGCGCCAACTTCCCCGGTGTCGCCGAAGCGATGGACCGCTTCATCGACAAGGTTTGCGAGGAAACCGGCGGCGGGACCATCGGCGACCTCGAGGTGATCCGCATCCCGCTCAATCTGTACCGGGCGCTGAACGCGACCAACCGCCGGTTGCGGCGCCAGCCCGAAGGCGCGCACCCGCTCGCGTCCTCCTCCGTGCTCCTGGCAGGCGACTCCGCGATCGGCTCGCCGTACTTCCAGTCGATCTCGCTCGGCTTCGAGTGCGCGATGTTCCTAGCCGGACTGCTCGCGGACCCGACCCTGGGGGAGGACGAGACCCTCGAGCGATACGAGAACCTGGTCTACAAGCAGTGGCTGCGCGTCTACATGCGAAGCAAGCTCATCAAGCACAACAAGGACCTGTTCGAGTCGCTCGACGACACCTTCGGGTTGCTCGACAAGCTGCACATCTACTGAGGTAGCGATGCAGCTCCAGTGCCCGCTTATTACCGAGGGGGCGCAGCGTGATGAGATTCCCAGTCCAGACCAAGGGCGTCCTATATGTTGCCGAAACGTTGCGTCGCTACGTGCGCAGCGACGGGAACCACCGATGGCCCTTCCCCGCGGCCGTGATCCGGAACAGGTCGTAGTCGTTGTCCTGGCCGATCTGGTTGTACTTCTCGCAGTAGAATGCTGGACGCGATTTCCTTCGATCAGCGCGAACTCGATGGGGAAGTACATCTCGCGCGGCGCCTGCGCCATCACGTCGGCAGTTGAAGAGGCAGGCGAAGGCGGATCGGAGCGCACATCAGCGGCAGGTGAGCGACGCGAACTGGGCGGCGCTCTCGGATGCCCAGTAGTTCACAAGGGCTTCCCTAGGTGGGCTAGCCGTGGCGTTGGTCGTGCTCATCATGGGTTTCGTCGCGCATGGCAATGCAACCTCACCAACCTATGAGGTTTCATACAAACCGCCTGGGCGAAGCATCCTCAGCTCGTACAAGATCACCTGTGAGGGCGGTATACCGGTCCCCTGCGAGCCCCAGGATTTTCAAGCTCGGTCGGCCTGTGGCGAGGAACCTTCCAAGACACTTGCGATGACGCTTGCCGTTCTCGCATGGGTTGCCGCCGTGGTGATCGGCGGCGCCTCAGTCGTGGGTTTCGTCCTGGCATTTCAGGCACGTCGCGAAACTGGTCGATCGGCGACCTAGCGGGGTGAAGGCTGGGAGTGCGTCTGATCTGCTGCACTTCGGCAATACCGGAAATCGGGACCGCTCGCGAGTCGGTTCGTGTGGGAGTACCCCAAGCGGAGAAGCAGGCGGCGCACCGTGTTGGGCTGCCAACGGTCCCCGCCACGAGGCGGTCTGATCCTGAGCGAATTCAGCGCGGCTGCAATTTGCCGGAGGGACGATCCGGCCGCCCGCATCGCGCTGATTCGATCGGACACCTCCGAGGTGACGATCCGTGGCCTTCCGAGAACGACGCCCTGCGAACGCTTGACCGCCAAGGCTTCCTTGGTCCGCAGCCCAATCAGTCGTCGTTCGAACTGGGCGAAGCTCGCCATGACCGAGGCCATCATCTCGCCCTGCGGGGTTGACGTGTCCACCCCGAGATCGAGCGCAACGATCGACCAGCCTCGATTGCGGCTGCGTTGCATCAGCGCTGCGAAGTCGAGCAGCGAGCGCGACAAGCGATCCAGCTTTGCGACGAAGAGTGCGCCTGCCAGCCCTCCCTCGATCTGCTCGATTGCGGCTCGCAGCCCGGGTCGGTTGAGGCTCTTCCCGCTCAGTCCTGCGTCTTCCTCGATCCTGGACAGGTGCCAGCCTCGCGCCTCGCAAGCGGACTCGAATGCTCGCCGTTGGGCTTCGAGACCCGCGTCCGAGTCGGCCTGATCGCCGGTGCCGACTCGGACGTAGCCGACTGCTGTAACCGAATCGGACTCTGATTTTATCTCATGTTCTTTGGCATCCGAAGAGTTGGGCTACACCCCCCCGTTCTGCGACATAGTTGCTACACAGACAGGCCGGGCGAACCAATCACGATTCATGCGTGATAGGCGTTTAACCTGGTGGAACGGTTATCCATCGTTCACCCCTGTAGCAAGAAATGTGTAGCAGAATGCCCAATTAGGGAGTACCAAAAGTGCTTCTGAGCTCGACAAACGCCCGAGTAGCTCAGTCGGTAGAGCGATTCACTCGTAATGAATAGGTCCGCGGTTCAATTCCGCGCTCGGGCTCCAGGATCGGCGCCCTTCCACCGGTCGAGCGCGTACCGTGTCTCGAACCGGAACGAGGGGTGCACGTGAACGCAGCAACACGCCG
>CAFBOS010000008.1_pt1 | contig 25627 bp, 26 predicted proteins | sample 7269521 | NCBI WGS metagenome assembly CAFBOS01 (sample SAMEA6814119, study PRJEB35770) | uncultured Microthrixaceae bacterium | biome: Freshwater; feature: Freshwater reservoir; material: water | place: Czech Republic | collected 2017-07-26 | depth 30m m | reverse complement strand
GCACCGGTCGCGGCGAGGCCGTGGAACATGGTGGTGAGCAACGCGGAACCGTCGGTCATGGCCGCGTCGACAACCTGACCTGAGCCGGAGACGCGTGCTTCGATCACCGCAGCGCAGACGCCGAGCGCTAACAACATCCCGCCGCCGCCGAAGTCACCGACGAAGTTCACGGGCGGCACGGGGGCTTCGCCGCGTCGACCGATCGGATGCAGTGCGCCCGACAGCGCGATGGAGTTGATGTCGGGCCCCGCGGTGTGCGCATACGGGCCGGTCTGCCCCCACCCGGTCATTCGCCCATAGACGAGCCGCGGGTTGCGTTCGAGGCACACGTCGGGCCCGATGCCTAGGCGCTCGGCGACGCCCGGTCGGAAGCCTTCGATGAGCACGTCGGCCTCGGCGGCCAGGTCGAGAACGGTCGCGACGCCGTCGGGGTTCTTGAGGTCGACGCCAATGGAGCGGCGCCCGCGCGCCAAGAGGTCGAATCGGGCCGAGGCCGGATCGCGATCGGTCACCCGTTCGGCGCGGTCGACCCGCACGACATCGGCACCGAGATCGGCGAGCACCATGCCGCAGAACGGGCCCGGGCCGATGCCGGCGATCTCGAGCACCTTGAGGCCGGTCAGCGGACCGCTCATGACAGACCCCCCATGGTTTCGACGATCGACCGATCGGCGGACTTTCCGACGCGGCTCGACGTATAACTGCGCATGAATTCCTGCACCTCGGGCGAACGCGCCGCGATGGCCTGGTTGCGGTTCTCGGCGGCCAGGCACGCCTCGATGCTCGACGCGTCGAGGTTGTTCCACATGACCTCTTTGGTCATCACGAGCCCGATCTGCGTATAGCTCGCGACGATTCGGGCCAGCGCGAGCGCGCCGGCGGCCGCGTCGTCGACGACCTCGGAGACGAGACCCATTCGCTCGGCGCGCTCGGCCGACACTTCGCGTCCGGTGACGATCATGTCGAACGCCTGCGACGCGCCGATGAGGCGGGGCAGCAGGTAGGTGATCCCGATATCGGTGCCGGTCATACCGGTTCGAATGAAGGCAGCGCAGAACTTCGCGGTCGTCGATGCGACCCGTATGTCGGCCGCGCACGCGAGACTGAGCCCACCGCCGAAGGCCGCGCCGTTGACCCCGGCGATGATGATCTGCGGGGTCTTGCGCATATGGACGGTGAGGTTGGCCATGAACTCCTGGCCACCCACGCCCACCTTGGCGTGCGGGTGCTCGCCGGGTGCCGGAGGGGTACCCCAGTCCTTCAGGTCGAGCCCGGCGCAGAAGCCGCGGCCCGCACCGGTGAGAACCACGACCTTGCACTCGGCGTCGCCGCCGATGACATCGAGTGCGTCGTGCAACTCGCATACGAGGTCATAGCTGATCGCGTTGAGACGGTCGGGCCGGTTGAGGGTGATCGTGGTGATCCCCGGTTCGACCTTCTCGATGAGCACCGATGGCATGTGTGACCCCCTGGGCAGCAGCGATACAGCGGATGGACGCTATGCGAAAGTTGCCGGTCGGTGCGTCACCTACAGCAGCGGCATGACCTCGGCGGCGATGCGCTTGGTGTAGCCGATCGGGTCGCCCCACATCGCCGTGAACAGGAGGTTGGTCGCGCCCCAGCCTGCGAGCTCGCGTATTCGCGCCGCGACGTGCTCGGCGGTTCCGCCGATGAGGAAGCGACGACCCAGGAAGTCGGTGAGCCCGTTGTCGTTCACGAGCGCCGCGTTGTGCCCGGGCGAATCGACCTGGTTGTGCTCGTGCGAGCGGTAGTCGGCCATAAGACGACGCAGCGGTTCCTCGAGCTCGGTGGGCACGTGCTTGCCGGTGAAGTTGAACAAAAACGCGTGGTTCGCGCTTGCCGCAGTCGTCCATGCCATGCGACGCCACAGCTCCTCTTCGGGTTCGTCGGACAGCACGACCTTGGTGAGGAACCATGGTTCGATCGCGTCGGGGTCTCGTCCCGCGGCAGTCGCGGCCTCGCGCACCGAGGCCAGGTTCGACTCGACGACCTCCTGGGAGATGCCGTTGCCGAAGATGACGCCGTCAGCCACTTCGCCAGCCAGGCGCATCATGCGCGGACCTTCTGCGGCGAGGTAGAGCGGAACGCTGGGGGCCGACCACAAAAGCCGCATCTCCGTTCCTTCGTAGTCGGACGTCTCGCCGTGGACGAGTTGGCGGAACGAACGGCAGTACCGCGCGATCTGATCGACGGTGGCGGCTCGGCCGCCCATGTTCCGCACGGCGCTATCGCCAGTACCGATGCCGAAGATGGCGCGCCCGTTCGACAGCTGTTGCAACGCGGCGAAGCCGCTCGCCGCGACCGACGGATGACGCGTGACGGGGTTGCTCACCGTGGTGCACAGCTTGATCCGCGACGTGCGCATGGCCATGGCGGTGAGCGCCACGTACGCGTCGGGCAACAGGTTCTGCGTGTCGCCGTAGCCTGCGAGGTCGTAGCCGGAGTCTTCGGCGACAGTGATCCAGTCGAGGTACTCGGGCATCGACTTGCACATCGCGGCGATGCCGAGCCGTGTGCGTGGTGCTTCGTTCATCGTTCCTCTTTCATCCGAATGCGCCTGCTTCGCGACGGGTGCGGAGTGCGTTTTCGTCGTAGCCGAGCAGTTCTCGCAAGACGAGCTCGGTGTGCTCACCGAGCGTGGGTGGTCGCGCGGTCGACGTGCGACGTTCCCCGTCGATGAGGAACGGGGAATCGGGAACTACGCGATCGTCGATCTCGACTGTGGCGGTCGCCGGATGCGCCAGTGCCTCGGCGAGAGTGTGGAGCGGCGCCGCGGGGATGCCCTCGCGCGACAACGTTGCGAGCCATTCGGCTCGCGGCTTGGTGGCCATAGCGGCGCGCACGGCGTTGCCGTAATCGTCCGTGGGAGCGAACTCGATGCCGACGAGTGCGGCGAGCCGGGCCCGGAAGTGGCTCGGTGTCTGCACCACGAACGGCAGGCCGTCGCTGCCCTCCGCCACGACCGTGCCGGGCCATTTCAGGCTGCCGACCCAGTCGCTCGCCAGCAACCAGGGGAGCAGCGCGCCGACCAGGTTGACCTCGATGCGAGCCCCCTCGCCAGTGCGCTCGCGCGTGAACAACGCGGCGAGCACGCCCTGTGCCGTGATCGCTCCGGCGGCCAGGTCGGCGATGGTCATGGGCACCGGGCCGGCCGGCAGGTCATAGACCTGGGGAAGGCCGAACGCGCCCGAGAACGCTTGGACCACACCATCGATCGCCGGGGCGTCGGCCATGATGCTCGAGGCGCCGTACCCGGTGATCGACCCGACCACGAGGCGCTGGTTCGCGGCGCGAAGCGTGGGCCAGTCGAGGCCGAGACGATCCATCACACCGGGCCGGTAGTTCTCGATGAGCACATCGGCCTTGGCCACGAGCTCGAGAAGCACCTCGCGACCCGACGCGTTCTTGAGATCGAGCACGGCGCTCCGCCGGCCACGGTGCAACGCCCAGTAGAACCCGCTGAGCGGAGCCGTGGGTCCACCACGGGTGACGTCGCCGGTGGGTGGCTCGATCTTCACGACATCCGCGCCGAGTTGCAGCAACCCCATCACGGCGACCGGCCCAGACAGGAACGTCGTGAGGTCGAGCACGCGAATACCGTCGAGTGGGCTGGCAGCCGAGGTCATGCGCGCATCCTGTCACGCACATGACACTGCTGCATGGGGTCCGCGCGGCGAGTCGGTTCAGGCGTGGCCCGTTCTCGCGTCCGTCGAGGAGTTGGTCGGCAGCGAGCTGCGGGCCGCGCACGCTGCCATCCGGCTTCAGCAGACGAGCGGCATCGCCGTGTAGCCGACCTGGAACTCCGAAGAAGGGCGTTCGACCCCGGCGAGGTCGAGGTCATAGCCGGGGACCCGAGCGAGGACTTCGTCGAGCAGTATCCGCCCTGCGAGCCGCGCGGCGTGCGTGCCGATGCATACGTGCACCCCGTGGCCGAACACGAGCGTGCGTGGCATCGTGCGAGAGATGTCGAAGCGGTCCGGATCGGTGAACTCGCGGTCGTCGTGGTTGGCCGACACCAGGAGGAGGAAGACACGTTGCCCGGCGCGCATCGAGCGCCCGGCCAACTCGGTATCGAGGAGCACGGTGCGGCCCACCCATTGCAGCACCGATTCGAGTCGCATGATCTCTTCGAACGCGCCCGCGCCCAATTCGCGGTCGGTGACGAGCGCGGTGCGCTGCTCCGGATGGCGCCACAGGCGCAGTAGGCCCCCGGCGAGAATCTTGGGCAACGTCTCGGTGCCGCCGACGAGGAGCGTGCTCAGCTGCACGGCGATCTCCGCGTCGGAGAGCGGTCGGTCGTCGCCGGTGTCGAACTCGGCGAGGAGGTCGACTATCCCGCCCGAGCCGCGGGCGTGACCGACCCATTCGGTGATCCACCGGTGGAGCCCTTGCTGCGCGGCCCGCCCCTCGGCCGATGTGCCCGAACGGCCAGGCTCGCGGCGCGTGGACGCGTTGACGAGCGCCACGAGACGCGCCCGTTCGGTGTCGGGGAGGCCGAGCAGTCGGCATGTTGATGCGACGGCGACCGGCGAACCGAGATCGGCCACCACGTCGAATCGGCCACGGGGCACGAGCTCGTCGAGCAGTTGCCGCACGTGGGCTCGCACATCGGCTTCGAGCGTGGCGACCGCTCGTGGCAAGAAGGGCGCGGGCATGGCCCGACGCAGACGCGTATGGGTCGGCGGGTCGATGGTCGCGAAGCTCCGAAGCGGACGTTGCGCATCCGTGGACGGTGCCGCACTGTTCGGCGAAACAAGCCGGTCGCGGGCGAAGATCGGGCCTTCGGCAATGCTCAGGCGGTCGCGGTCCTGGAGGGCGTGCCACACGTCGTCGAAGCGCGGGATCGCCCACGCGTCGTACTGCGGGAGCGGGTGCGTTCGCCCGGCGTCGCGCAGGGCGCGGTAGCAGGGCAGCGGATCGGCCATCACCTCGGGAGCGAACGGGTCGTACTCCGGCACGCGACGGACCCTAACGTACGATGCGTCGATCCCGGTCGGGTCCGGGTTCCGCGAGCTGCCCTACGGGCTCGCCCGTACGAAGGGGCAATCATGGGACTCGCCGAGCGCACACCGCCGACCGTCGAGGAGTACGCCGGCTATCCGAAGCGGTTCTCCAACTGGGGTCGATGGGGGGACGACGACGAGCTCGGGACGCTCAACTTCGTCACCGAGGACGTCCGCCGCGCCGCGGCCGGCCTGGTGCGCAGCGGGCGCACCGTGTCGTTGTCGCGCCCGCTCGACACGTTCGCCGGGCCGGCCAACCCGTACCCGGCCCACCACTTCGTGGCCATGGAACAGAGTGGGGGGATGCTCGACTACTTCGGCATGTTCATCCACGGCGTGACCCAGACCCACATCGATGCGCTGAGCCATCTCGGTGCCCATGACCACGGTGGAGGCGTCTACTGGAACAACAAGCCGTTCGGGCCCCTGCGCATGCCGGCCGACCGGAGCGGCACGATCGAGCATTGGCGGCAGGGCATCGTCACCCGTGGCGTGCTGTACGACATCCCCCGCCTGCGAGGCACCGGATGGGTCGCGGCAGGATCGCCCGTTCACGGGTGGGAGCTCGTCGACGCCGCCCGGTCCCAGGGTGTCGAGCCGCGCGCCGGTGACGCAGTGATCATCCGCAGCGGACATGGCGCGTACTACACCGCGCATCCAGACGAGCGGCCCGGGTTCGGTACCCCGTCGGGCGTGCATGCGTCGTGCGTCGAGTTCCTCGCCGTCACCGAGGCGGCGGTGCTGATGTGGGACTGGCAGGACGCGCCCACCGATCAGCAAGGGCTGCCGAACCCGCTGCCGATCGGTCATCCGTTGCACGTCCACAACGTGGTGCTTCCCTACATGGGGATGCCGATCATCGACAACGCCGACCTCGAACAGCTCGCCGAGGTGTGCGCGGCCGAAGGACGGTGGGAGTTCCAGCTGGTCGTGGCGCCGCTCGTGATCGAGGGCGCCACCGGGTCACCGGTGAACCCGATCGCCGTGCTGTAGCCGCCGTGCGGTAGCCGACGGGCGTGGAGGTCGGTTCAGCCCATCAGTGATTTGGTCGACACGTCGTACCGATGGACCGACGCCTCGACCATGCCGAGAGTGGGCAGCTGCTCGAGGAACGAGAGCACGTAGGGCTGAGCGAAGTGCGCCTGCAGCGCCTCGTCGTCGCGCCACTCCTCGAACAGCAGCAGCACGTTCGGGTCCTCGAGGTCGGCGTAGTAGCGGTAGTGGACGTTGCCCTCCTCAGTGGCCGTCGCAGCAACGACGGGTGCGATCTCCGCGAGGGCGTGATCGCGGTGCGCGGGGTCGAACCGCATACGGCCGGAGATGACGATCATGATGCTCCTCGAGGGGCAAAGGTGACGGGAAGGGTGTCGGGTCCGCGGAGCACCGAGCCGACGATTCGCGTGGGCGCGTCCGGCGCGAGCCGCAGATCGTCGAGGCGCTCGAGGATCGCGTCGAGCGCGGTCGCGAGCTCGGCGCGAGCGAGATGCGCGCCGACGCAGAAGTGCATGCCGAACCCGAAGGTGAGCGTGCCCTTGTTGGCGCGATCGAGGTCGAAGCGATCGGGCTCGTCGAACACCGACGGGTCTCGGTTCGCTGCGGCGACGCCAAAGAGGATGTTGTTGCCACCGAGAATCGGCTCGCCGAACTCCTCGGTGTCGACCGGGGCAAACCGCGGCATCAGCGCGACCGGCGGCTCCCATCGGAGCGCCTCCTCGATAGCGAGTTTGCGCGACGCCGGCTCGTCACGCACGCGAGCCATAGCTTCGGGGTTGGTCATGAGAGCGTAGAGCAGGCTGCCGAGGCCGAGATAGGTGGTGTCGGCACCCGCCGGGAACAGAACCCGCACGAACGAGAAGATCTCCTCGTCGGTGAGCCGTTCACCGTCGACATCGGTCGTGGCGAGCGTCGAGATGAGATCATCGCCGGGCTCGTCGCGGCGTCGGGCGACGAGCGGCGTGAGGTACGCGGTGAACTCGCGCGATGCGGCGAGCGCGCCCTCCGGATCCCAGGGATAGTTGAGCAGCGCGATCGCCCATCGTTGAATGTCGCCCTCGTTGCGTTCGGGGATGCCGAGCAGTCGAGTGATCACGGTGAACGGGTACTGCTTCGTGAACTCGGTGACGAGGTCGGCGGTGCCACGCGCCACGAAGCGGTCGATGAGCCGATGCGCGGTGGGCGCGAGGATCGGTGCGACATAGTCGGGCATGAGCCGGGCGCGGAACGCCGGGAACACGAGCGCCCGGTTGCGCGTGTGCTCCTTTCCGGTCATGCATTGCAACGTGCGGCCCATCACCGGCTCGCTGTGGCGTTCGTACGCGGCGGCTGCGGGCAGCGTCGCCTCATCGAGGAAGGCCTGCTCGACGTCGCGATAGCGCGTGAGCAGATAGGCGGTCGCGCCATGGAATGGCACGTAGGCCACCCGCCGGGTCTCGCGCAAGCGGCGCAGCTCGTCGTGGAACCCCTCGAAGTCGAGCGCGAAGTCGTTGTCGCTGCTGAGCTGCGGCATGTTCGTCAACTGATCGCCCCCCGGGTCGCGTGACGAGCACACGCTAGTGGTCGCCAGCCAGAAGCCCGGGGCGGTGATCACCGCTAGTCTCCGCGCATGAGCTCGATCGCGCACAGCCCGTCCACCGGCGTCATCATCACCGGCGGCGCGTCCGGTATCGGCGCGTCGACCATGCATGCGTTGGCCGAAGCCGGTCGGCCGGTCGCCGCGTGGGACCTGAACGGCGACCGCGCCGTCGCCGTCGCGGCCGAAGTGCAGGCGAAGTACGGCGTCGCGGCGATCGGCATCGGCATCGATGTCACCGATCACGCGGCGTTCGTGTCGGCTGTTCGTGGCACACGAGCGGCGCTGGGTACCATCGGTGGGCTTGTCCACGGCGCAGGCATCGTCGGCGCAGGCCCGATCGATTCGTTCGACGATGCGGTGTGGAACCTCGCCCTGGCGACGCACCTCACCGCTGCCGCGGTGCTCATTCGCGAGCTCAGCAGCGATCTCACGGCCAACCCGGGTTCGGCGGTGGTGCTCGTCGCGTCGATGGCTGCCATCGTCGGATTCGATGCCAACCCTGCGTACTGCGCCGCGAAGTCGGGGATGCTCGGGCTGGCCCGCTCGGCCACGGCGCGTCTCGGCCCGCTCGGTGTGCGCATCAACTGTGTGTGTCCGGGCTTCATCGACACGCCGATGATGGCCCCTTCGCTCGATGCTGCGGGCCTCGAACGATTCGCCAGCCGGGCGCCGTTGCGTCGAATCGGTCAGCCGTCCGACATCGCGACCGGCATCCGGTTCCTGCTGAGCGACGACGCGTCGTTCGTCTCCGGCACCGAGCTGGTGGTCGACGGTGGCGTTTTGGCCACGACGTGGTGAGTGGTCAGAGCGCGTCGAACCCGCGGACGTGGTCGCCTGCGAGGTGACCTCCGTCGACCGGTACGTCGACGCCGGTGACCATGCGCGCCAGGTCGCTCGCCAAGAACACCGCGACGTCGGCGATCTCGTCGAGCGTGACGTTGCGCGCGATGGGCCTCGTGTGGTGATAGGCGTCGATCTCGTCGGCGAGGCCCGATAGCTTCTCGCCCCAGGGCGCGTACATCGCGGGGTTGCCGCCAGCGGGACACACCGTGTTGACCCGGATGTTGTCGCGACCGAGTTCGACCGCGGTGGCCTTGCTGAGCCCGCGCAACGCCCACTTGCTCGTGGTGTACGCGCTGAGCCCGTTCATCCCCTGCAGGGCATCGATCGAGGCGATGTTGATGATGGAACCCCCGCCGTTCGCGCGCATGACTGCGGAGACCGCCTTGATGCCGAGGAATGCACCGAGCGCGTTGACGTCGAAAACCCGTCTGAACTCCGCGGCCGTCGTGCGCTCGATCCCGCCCATGTGCAGCACGGCTGCGTTGTTGACCAACACGTCGACGCGACCGTGTTGCGCCACGACATCGTGCACCAACGATGTCCAGGCGAGCTCGTCGGTGATGTCGCACGCGTGGAAGGTGGCTGGCGCTTCGAGGATGTCGGCGACCGCCCGGCCTTCGGCCTCGAGGACGTCGACCACGACGACCGTGGCACCCTCCTCGGCGAACCGGCGCGCGATCACCGCACCGGTGCCGCGGCCGGCGCCGGTGACGATCGCGACCTTGCTCTTCAACAGCATGGTGTACCTCGGCTTCAGTCTCGGAGGGTCTCGACGCTCTCGGTCTTCGGCGCGGGGTATGCGTGCCATCGGGTGGGGGAGTCCTCGATGATGCAGACCATTGCGTCCCTGCCAAGGAACGGTGAGTCGATGCGCCCGACGTCGAACTCGCTCCCGCGGAAGCGGATGCGATCGCCTGGAACGAGGTCCGGAACGGGGATGGATTGCCATGTCGCTGCCATGGGCGGAGTCTGCCCTAACAACTCGGGTGCGTGCTCGATAGTGTCGACCCACGACCATCCGGCGGATTCCCCGCGGATCATGAAGAGGAGCCACCTCATGGGTGTTTACGACATCGAGATCGACGGCATCGACGGATCTCCCGACCTACTCGGTTCGGTGAAGGGCAAAGCGGCGCTGTTCGTCAACGTGGCCTCGAAGTGCGGGCTCACGCCGCAGTACACCGCGCTCGAGGCCCTGCACGAGGAACTGAAAGACAAGGGCTTTTCGGTCATCGGGTTTCCGTGCAACCAGTTCGGTGGCCAGGAACCGGGCACCGAGAGCGAGATCGTCCAGTTCTGCTCCGAGACCTACGGCGTGACGTTCCCACTGTCGGCCAAGGTCGACGTCAACGGCACACCGCAGCACGCGTTGTTCAAGCAACTCAACGAGACCGCCGACGGAACTGGCCACGCTGGCGACATCCGCTGGAACTTCGAGAAGTACGTCATTGACCGCAACGGCCAGGTCGTAGCCCGGTTCGCGCCCACCGTCGCCCCCGACGCCCCCGAGGTCCGCGAGGCCATCGAGAGCGCACTCGCGTGATCGGCTCCTGATCCAACGGGTGCGCTGGCCGGCGGTCTCACGTGCCGGCCAGCGCACCCGCGATCTGGGCCGCCGACGCGGCGTTGTTCTTCACCAGCGCGATGTTCGCGACGAGGCTCCGCCCCGCCGTCGCCACAAGGATTCGGTCGAGCAACCACCGCGTGACTTCACGCCCGCGCACGTCGGCGAGGTCCAGCTCGTCCAGCGCCGCGTCGATGATGCCATCGATCTCGCTCCGCGGGATCTCGTCCGCGTGGGGGATCGGGTTCGCGATCACCACACCGCTGCGCAATCCGAGTGCCGACTGCGCCGCGAGGAACGCGGCGATGGCCGTCGGGCCGTCGAGGCGTCGCGGTGCCTCGAAGCCACTGTTGCGACTGTAGAACGACGGGAACTCGTCGGAGCCGTCGACCAGCACGGGAACCCCGAGCGTCTCGAGGTGCTCGAGCGTGAGCCCGATGTCGAGGATCGACTTGACCCCGGCGCACACGACGGCCACCGGTGTGTGCGCCAGTTCGGCGAGATCGGCCGAGATGTCGAAGCTCGTCGGAGCGCCGCGGTGCACGCCGCCGATACCACCAGTCGCGAAGACGCGAATGCCCGCGAGGTGCGCGACGTGCATCGTGGCCGCGACGGTGGTGGCCCCTGGCCTGCGGTTGGCGAGCAACCACGGCAGGTCACGCGTGGTGGTCTTGTGCACTTCGCCACCGCGGCCGTCGCCCACGAATTCGAGCTGCTCGTCGGAGAGTCCGACGACGCATCTGCCGTTGAGAACGGCGATGGTGGCCGGGGTCGCGCCGTTTGCACGAACGATGGCCTCGACCTCGCGTGCGGTCTCGATGTTCTGGGGGTAAGGCATGCCGTGACTGATGATCGTCGACTCGAGCGCGACCACGGGTTCACCCGCAGCGAGCGCACGAGCGACCTCGGGATGCAGCGACAGAAAGGGATGGATCACGGAGCCTCGTGGGGGGTGTCGAACACGGTATGGCGCGCGCCTGCGTCGAGCCGCACGTTGACGCTGGCCCTCAAGCATAAGGTGAGCAGCGCCGCGGCGATGCGGCTCATTACGTCGGCGTCGGTGCCGCCGATCACCACGATGCCGGCGCGCGCAAGGACATCCGTGTCACCCATGGCGCGAGACGACGTGGAGGTCAGGCGAGAGCAGCTTGTACTGCGGTTCCGGCGAGGGTCACGCTCGGCCATGCGAGCTCGGGGGGCAGGCCCCCGCACAGCGGTTGCATGCCGAGCGGCATGCCGGAGCGGACCTGAGCCGTAGCCTCTTCCACGCTGAGGATGCGGTACGGCCCGTTCTCCGCGCGGAGTTCGTCGGCGTTCACTGCTTCGCTGCGGCTCGACGCAGCCCGGTTGTCGCCCATCCAGTCGCGGTACATGGCGACGTCGTGCATGAGGTACGAGCCCATCTCGCTCCACGCACGGTCGACGTCGTCGGCCACGAACACTGTCGTAGGTGATTCCTTGGTCGGTATGAACGCAAAGCCCGGCGTAACACCCGCTTCGTTCGCCGCTTCGTTGTAGATGTCGACGAGCGACTGCGAGCCGCCCTCGGCGAACAGGTTGAGGCCGAGGCGACCAGCGCGTCGGGCTGCGGCGTCGCTGTGGCCGCCATACGCGAGCGCTGGACCACCCGGGGTGACCGGAGCGGGGGTCACGTGGACCGTGCGACCGTCGTAGCTGAAGCGCTCGCCGGCGAGCGCGCGACGTAGAGCGTCGAGCTTGTGGTCCATCAACTTGCCGCGCGTACCCATGTCGACGCCGAACATCGCGTGTTCCTCGGGTCGGTACCCAAGCCCGATCACATAGGACACGCGGCCGCCGCTGATGATATCGAGCACCACCATGTCCTCGGCCAGCTTGATCGGATCGTAGAAGTTGAGCAGGAGCGCGCCGACCACGATGGGCATGGTGGTCGTGCGGGCCGCGATCGCCGTGGCCAACACGATGGGGGACGGCAGGTAGCCGTCGGGCGACGTGTGGTGTTCGGAGATCAACGTCGAGATGCAACCGTGCGACTCGCCCCACGCGGCCATGTCGATCGCGGTGCGATAGAGGTCGGTGGTCGTGGGGCCGCCGGCGGGGGCACGCATGTCGAAGCGCAGCATGAACATGCGGGGCATGTTGACACAGCCACGTCGGTCAGGTGGCCGGCGGCTGCGAGGTGTTCGGCACCACGCCACCCACATTTCGCAACACGTTCGAATGCGTCGCGTGACCTGACCGATTCAGTCGCGCAACAATGCGAACGTCAGCTCGTGGCGATTGTGGTGCAAGTGGAAGAGCTGGCTGCCTTCGATGGACGCGAACGCACGAGCGATCTCGTGGTCGGTCTCGCCTTGGAACTTCATGCTCACGATCATGTTGCGCACGTTTCCTGATCGATGCCAACGCTCGACCAGTGCGTACATGCGCTTCGGATAGGCGATCACATCGCTGCACAACCAGTCGAGCTCGCCGAACGATTCGGGTTCGATCGAGAACGCGCTCGCGCTGCGGAAGCGCACCTCGGGCATCCCCTCGACGCGTTCGTCGAGGGGCGCCTTGTCGACAGCGGTGACGTATGCCCCGAGGTGCGCGAGCATCCACGTCCACCCACCGGGGCTCGCGCCGAGGTCGAGACAACGCTCGCCCGGTGTCGGCCAACGCCCGACGCGCAGGAACGCTTCCCAGAGCTTCAGGTAGGCCCGGCTCGGGGGACCGGTGCGGTCTTCGATCAGGTTGGCCACCCCGTTGGGGAAAGGACTCGAGCAATGCGCTGCGGCGAGCATCAGCCCAGGCGACAGCAGTGTCCACGAACCGAGCGGAGCGTTCGGCGCCGGTGCACCAATTGCCAGTGCCTTGGCCGAGACGTGCGGCAACTTGGCGGTGATCAGCTCCGCTCGCCCGCGATGGTGCGGCGCGTACGCCGCCCAGCTGCGCTGGCGCTCGCGCAGTGCATCGGCCGCTTCGCGGATCGACGGCACGCCCAGGTACTCGGCGTCGAACCACGTGTTCATCGCCCACGCCGCGGCGATCGGCTCATCCTCGGTGATGAACAAACGATCGTGACGCTGGGTGACCTTGACTCCGTTCGCGGCAAGCTCCTCGCCGAGCTGCGACTCGTAGTCCTCTGCTGCCAGATATGCCGTTGTCACGCGACCAGGGTGACAGACGCGCGACGTTCGCACCGAGCCCGGCCCGGTCACGGTGCCCGGCAACTCGCTGGCCCCTTCAGTGCCGGAGCGAGGATCATGTGCGTCATGCACCCCCGTAGCCCGAGCATCGAACTGGTGGTGTTCGACTTCGACGGCACGATCCTCGACACAGAGTGGCCGCACTTCACGGCAGTGCGCGACACCTTTGTGCGCTACGGGGCCGAGCTGACCCTCGACCAGTGGCAGCACCGCGTCGGTCGCGCCGATCACCCGCATTGGTCGACGCTGCTCGCCGATGCGCTCGGCGCGGCGAGCATGAGCGGCAACCGCGTGAAGGTCGACCTCGACGCGATGATCGCGGAGTGTCGGGCGCGCAAGGACGCCGCCACCCTGGCCGAGCTGGTGCGGCCCGGCGTGATCGAGTTGTTCGATCGCGCCGAGCAAGCCGGTGTCGCGATCGCCGTCGCGTCGAGTTCGCCGCGCGACTGGGTCGAACCCAACCTCGAGCGGCTGGGGTTGCTCGGGCGCGTCCACGCGGTGCGTACGCGCGACGATGTGCCGCGCGCGAAGCCGTGGCCCGATGTGTACGCCGCGGCGTGTGTTGCGGTGGGCGTAGGGGCGCCAGCAGCGGTGGCCATCGAGGACTCGCACCATGGGCTCGCGGCGGCAGTGGCGGCTGGCCTTCCGTGCATCGTCGTACCCAATCGGGTCACGACGGGCCAGGACTTCGCCTTGGCCTCGCTCGTGGTGGAGTCCCTGGTCGTGGTCAGACGCGGCACGTTGGGGCTGCCGTAGGGCTTTTCCGTGCGTGCTCAGATCTGGCGGCTGCGGGCCGTCCTGATTCTCACCTTGTCCTGAGCTGGGACTTCATCCGATCCGGGCCGTTGGGTCGGACACTGACTCACGCACTTCGAGGAGGGATCCGCCGAACGCCGTGTGGGTTCCCGATAGAACCGAGCACCCCGCCGCCGAGTTTCGTTCTCGGGACTTCGTCGCCGTGCTCAAAGCCGCCGGATTGTCCGGCTCGATGGGCCGAGTCGCCGGCGCCGCCGGCAACGCAGGGTCACCCCCGTCGAATTCGAACTCGCCTTCACCGACCATGCAGCATGATCGAGACACAACAACCGGCAACCAAAGTCGCGACAGACCCGAGCGTGTGGCGCAAGATCGCCGACGACGATCTCGCCAACTATCTACAACGAATAATCGACGTACGAGATTAGGTTTCGTTGACCACCTGGAAGAGCACGCGGCGGTCGCTCTCGGTACCGAACCCGGCCGTCGGCCGCAAGAACTCGGCGACCTGGCGCGTGACCACCCCGGTCTCGCGAGTCCAGGTCTCGTGGGCCCGACGCTCGGCGCCACCGTCTCCGTCGAACTCGTCGTAGAGGAGCAGGCTCCCGTGCCCGAGCAGCGGGGTCAACCAGCGAAGCGCACACAACGTCGAGGACTCGAGATCGGCGTCCAGCGAGGCGAGCGCAACCCGGCCGACGCGACCCGCCAGTGCATCGTCGAGAGTGTCGTCGAAGTAGCCGACGACGAACTCGACGTTGCGGATGCGCGGCACAGCGCAGGCGAACGTTCCGGGCGCCAAGGTCTCGAACGGCTCCGGCAGTCCCTCGAACGAGTCGCAGGCGAACAGCTGACGGCGTCCGACCTTGGGCTGCTGGCGCCGGAGGTTGCGAAGCTCGCTGCGCAGGACGCGAGTTGACGCGCCCTCGGCCACCCCGAACTCGATGACGTTGCCCGGGACACGCACTGCGCTGCGCACTGCAAGGCGCAGGACCTGCTCACGCGAGATCGGGACGTTGATCAGCGGCTTGCGCACGCCGGTGGGGGTCTCGCTCATGAGTCCTCCCGGAAGTACGGACGTGAGCCGGAAACCGCGCAACGTTGCATCCTTCGATAGCGGGGGTAATGGTCGCCGAGCGCACGGTGGACCGTGCTGGCCTCATCCCATATCACGAGATCATGCTCCTGCCACTGCCACCGGACCTGGAACGCCGGATTATCGAGATGGTCGACGAGCGAGGCTAGCAGTGATGCCGAACTCTCGGCCGACAGCCCGGTGATGAACTCGGCGTACAGGGGGCAGAGGAAGAGCGCGGGCCGCCCGCTCACCGGGTGCGACCTGACCAGCGGATGTTCCACGGGCGGGTTCTCGGCGATCAGCCGGTCGGTGATCTCGTCTCCGTGGTGGACCCGGACCGTCTCGAAATAGTGCGGCTTGGGGCGATGGCGCAGCTTGAGCCCTCGCACCTGCTGCTGCACCTCCGGTGACAGCGCGTCGTACAACGAGAAAAGATCGACCCAGATGGTGTCGCCCCCCGAATCTGGGATGACACGGGCGTTGAGGATCCCGAACGCTGGCGGCTCGCTCAACCATGAGAGGTCGGTGTGCCAGGGGAACTCCGCCGGCGGCCGCTCTTCGGTGTCCTCGATGTAGGAGATCCGCTTGAGCGAGCCCTTGAGGCTCGCGACCGGGTCGGCGCAGAGCTCGCCGAACTGCGCGCCGAACGCGAGGTGCTCCTCGGCACTCAGGTCCTGGTTGCGGAAGAACAGCACCTGGTGCTCAGCCAGCGCGGCGCGGATGAGGGCCAGAGCCTCGTCGTCGAGCGGGTCCCGCAAGTCGACGCCAGAGACACTCGCCCCGAGTGCTGCATCGTGCGGCACGATCTCGATCCGGCTCGTCTGAGTCTCTATCATGGTTCCTCTTAGCATGTGGTGCGATGTGCGACTGCCGCCGTCGCACCTTGTCCGACGAAGCCTTGTTTCACTGGGAGTCTGCGGAACTCACTTGGCGGTGCCGACGCGCGAAGAACTGGGGCACCGACCGTATATCGGCAGAGGCGACACCCGCAATCGTCGCGGGTCTGAGGACGAGTACCGGCCACCCCCACGGGGGCGGGTTTTTTACTAGGGAGTGGGGTGTTATTTCACTAACACCCCCGAGTGGAGCTGGAGGGAATCGAACCCTCGTCCGCTGAAGGGTCACCGCACGTGATACGACCATTCCCGGTTTGTCCCTCGAACGGCTAGGACAACGCCGGGTCGCACGGGCCGAAGCCCCGCCGCCGGGTCTTTCCCCGATGCCAGTGTTCTTTCACACCGTCAGTCGTCTTTCCGACCGTCACCCTCCGCTTCTGTTACCGGGCTGCGGTGAGTTGGCCCTGCGTGCCATTGCTGGTCGCTATGACTCTCTACTACCTGATCTAGATCAGGCGGCGAGAGCGAGATCGCTGTTGGCGTCTCTGTTTTTTGCCCCGTTTAACGAGTCTGAGCCACTCGGGTCGCACGCAAACGGATTCCTGCCTCACCGTCGAAACCGATCAGCCCCGTATGCCCTATCACTGTAGGCCGCGGCCGCCCAGGCAGCACCCGACTTCGGTGCCACGGGGCGCCACGTCGGCTGAGGGTCGGAGGATTCCTTGACCTAGTACCAGGAATTCCTCCGACGCTGTCCGGTGACCCGTTCGACGCGCTGCTCGTCCGCCCGCGCTGTCGCACCCCCTCGGCAATATGTGGGCCCATGGCACGAGAGCTCCGACTCAACCGCCTCGCAGCCCAGCAGCATGGGCTTGCCTCCCGTCCACAACTCCTCAACCTCGGTTTCACCGCGTGGGAGATTTACGGTCGAGTCACACGCGGCGTCTGGGCACGCGTCGCGCCACGGGTCTACGACGTTGCGCCCGCGTCGTTCGATCCCCGGAGGGTGCTGCACGCGGCGGTGCTCGCATCCGAGGGTTGGGCGTCGCACCGCAGCGCGGCCGAGTTGCTGGGCTACGTCGGCCGAGCATCGGGGCGGCCGGCCGTGGTGATCGCCGAGGCGCGACGTGTCGATTCGATCGCGGCCGACGTCCATCGATCGCTCTTCTTGGAGGCGAGCGAGCGCACCACGGTCGACGGCATCGCCTGCACGTCCGCGGTGCGCACGTTGCTCGATCTCGGGACGCTCGTCGACGAGACCGAGTTGGACGACGCGTTCGGTCGCGGCCTCATTTCGGGGCGGGTCACGCTTCGGCGCGTCGACCGATATCTCGACCGGCCGATGGGCGGGCGACCTGGCGTGGCGGCACTGCGGCGCGTGGTCGATGCCCATCGCGATCGCGGCGCAGCTACGCAGAGCAAGCTCGAGGTGATCGTCAGTCGAGCGGCCACGTTGGGCCAGCTGCCGCCGGCTAGCCACCAGCACCCGGTGACCATCTGCGGCCGCACGTTCCGCCTCGACCTCGCGTGGCCGGCCGAGCAGGTCTTCCTCAAGGCGGATGGCGCGGCGTACCACCGCACCCGCAAGGAGTTCCTCAACGATCGCGAGCGCCAGAACCTGCTGGTCGTTGCGAGGTGGCGGCCCCTTCGGTACACGTGGCCCGTCGCCAACGAGCAACCAGCGCTCATCGTCGACCAGGTGCGCACCCTGCTCGACGATCGCCGGCACGGCGCCTCGTGACGAGCCGACCTCGCTGTCCACCTGCATCGGAGGATCTGTTGGTCTCACGCCAAGAATTCCTCCGACCCGCAGCACACCGCCTTCCATGGCAACTCGGTGGGTCGCTTCCCCCTGCCCGGCTACCCTCGTGCACCTCATGGCCGCGCCGGATCGCAAAGGAACCAAGCTCGTCGCCACCAACCGCGCCGCGCGGCGCGACTACGACGTGCTCGACACGCTCGAGGTGGGGATCATGCTGCGGGGCAGCGAGGTCAAGTCGCTCCGCGAGTCGAAGGTGCAGCTGAACGACGCGTTCGCCCGCATCGACCACGCCGAGATGTGGCTCTACGGCATGCACCTCGCCGCGTACTCCCACAGCACTGGCGTGTTCGGCCACGTACCCGAGCGAAACCGCAAGCTGCTGGCCCACAAGTCCGAGATCCTGCGCTGGAAGGCCCGGGTCGATCTCGAGCGGTTGGCCATCGTGGCGTTGAGCCTCTACTTCAAGGATGGTCGGGCCAAGCTCGAGCTCGGACTCGCAAAGGGTCGCCGCAAGGGCGATCACCGCCAGGCGCTCATCAAGAAGGAAGCCGACATCGAAGCCCGCCGCGCTATCTCCGCGGCTCGCCGCGAAAGGGGCTGAGCGGCCGTGCTCGAACTGACCCGCGATGTGTACGAGTCGATGCTCGCCCACGCGCTCGGCGGCCTGCCCGACGAGGCCTGTGGGTTGTTCGCGACCGATCCGGCCACGTCACGCGTCGAGCGCTTCTTCCCGATGACCAACACCGCGGCGTCGAGCCAGATCTACCGACTCGACGGACGCGAGATGATGAACGTCGAAGCCGCGGCCGATGCCGATGGCCTTCTGGTCGCCGGGGTCATGCACAGTCACACCCACACCACGGCCTTTCCTTCGCCCACCGACGTGCGCGATGCCGAGGCGTTCGACCCGTTCGGTGCGTGGGTCTTTATCATCGTGTCGCTGAAGCATGCCGAGCCGGCGTTGCGGGCCTATCGCATCCTCGGCGACCAGATCACCGAGGAGCCCGTTGTCGTTGCCGGGTAGGTCACGCCGCAGGTACCGGTCTAGAATGTTGATCAAATCACTCGGGAATGTTCGGTGGTAGCGATGACGGTCTACAACTCGGTGTTCGACCTGATCGGCAACACGCCTATCGTCGACGTCTCGAACCTCAGCCCGAACCCGAACGTGCGCATCCTGGCCAAGATGGAGATGCAGAACCCGGCGGGTTCGGTCAAGGACCGCATCGCCAAGGCCATGATCCTCGCGGCCGAGGCCGATGGCACGCTCACCCCGGGCAAGACCATCATCGAGCCGTCGTCGGGCAACACCGGCATTGCCATGGCGATGATCGCCCGGACGCGCGGCTACCCGATCAAGATCGTGCTGCCCGAGAATGTTTCGATCGAACGGCGACAACTGCTCGAGATCTGCGGGGCCGAGATCATCCTGTCGCCCGGCGAAGAGGGCCCGAACGGCGCGGTGAGCCGCGCCCAGGCTCTGGCGGCCGCGCACCCGGAGTGGGCCTTCCTCTACCAGTACGCGAACGATGCCAACCCCCGCGCTCACTACGAGGGAACCGGTCCCGAGATCTTTCGTGATGTCCCTGACATCACGCACTTCGTGGCCGGCCTCGGCACCAGTGGCACGCTCATGGGCGTCGGTCGCTACCTCAAGGAACAGAAGCCGTCGGTGCTTATCTACGCCGTCGAGCCGCCCATCGGCGAACGGGTCGAGGGCCTGCGCAGCCTCGACGACGGGTACATCCCGCCGGTGTTCGAGAACTGGGGCGGCCTCGAGTTGCTCGACGGAAAGCGCATCGTGCGGCCCCGCGAATCGCTCGAGTGGACACGGCGCCTACTTGCCGAGTGCGGCATCTTCGCCGGTATCTCCGCGGGCGCAGCGCTCGCCGGAGCAGCCCGCGTGGCCGAGCGCATCGACGAGGGCGTCATTGTGTTCGTGGTGTGTGACGGCGGTTGGAAGTACCTGTCCACCGGGGCCTGGACTGACGATCTCGACGTCGTCGTGAAGCGCGCCGAGAAGATCATCTACTTCTGAATCGACGCGGCTTGGCCTGTCGACCTTTGCGCCGCCCCATCGTGCCGGCGAGGTGTTGCTCGGCCGACAACAGGATCATGCTCACAAAATCCCGGGTCGGGCACCCCGAGCCAGACCGCGACGCCGAGATGGGTCGCGTTCGGCCCCTTCTGTAGTGGCGTGGCGGCGATCACCGAGGCGGACCTTCAGGAGCTCGGTATGCCCATCGTGCCGGCCTCCGCTCGGAGGGTGGAAGTATGGCAGTGCGACGAGAGCCGATGAGCGGGCTCGGTCGATCCGTCATCGGCCACGCGTACCCTTTCGGCATGGTTCGTATGCGCACACACGTCGCGGTGCTACTTCTCGCCGCCCTGTCGTTCGCCGCGTGCGCAGGAGGGTCGAAGGGTGCGGCTTACGATCCGGCCTCTCGCAACACGAGCGAGCTTGACTCGGCGATCCAGGCCCCACCGGTGCCGAAGTCGCTCTCGACATCCACGACCCTGGCACCGACCGGTGCCACCTACTACGTCGCCAGCCGGGGCAATGACTCCAACACGGGCACCAAGGACGAGCCCTTCAAGACGATCTCCCACGGCGTCGGCCGGCTGAAAGCCGGCGACACGCTCATGATCGGTCCTGGCGAGTACGTAGAGGACGACGGGGATGCGGGGCTGCGCATAAAGAATCTCAACGGGACTGCCGCGAAGCCGATAACCATCGCCGCCGGATCGGCCGAGAAGCCCAGGCTGACTGGCGGCCTATGGAAAACCGTCGCCGTCGAGAAGTCTTCGTTCATCGTGCTGCGTGGTCTCGAGACGATCGGCACCGCAATGACTGACAAGAAGCCCACCTCGGGCATCGAGATCATTGATTCGCACCACGTCACGGTCGCCGATAGCTACGTGCACGATGGCGGCGGAGGCGGCATCGGATCGATCCGATCGAACCACATCAGTGTGATCGGCAACTACGTCGCCGGCATGGCCAAGTGGAACCCATTTCAGACGTCGGGCATCTCGCTGTTCGATTCGACCAACATCGGCGGAGATGCGGATGCGGACGGGTATTCGATGCGCATCGTCGACAACGTCGTGTTCGGTACCGAGAACATCGCGCTGCCGAACGCCGGTAATACCGTCACCGATGGCAACTGCATCATCGTCGACACCGGTGACACAAACCGTTACGCCGGACGCACATATATCGCGAACAACGTGTGCGCCAACAATGGCGGGCGAGGTATCCACGTCTTCAAGTCACAGAACGTCGTTGCGGTGAACAACACGATGTACCACAACATGCAGACCGCGAAGTTGAAAGAGGAAGGCGGAGAGCTTTCCGCTGTGTCTGCACGCGGTGTCATCTTCCGGAACAACCTCGTGGTGGCTCGTTCGAACAGGAAGGCCTCGTTCACCTACCAGTCCGAGGGGATCACCTTCGACGCGAACCTCTATGAAGGTGAGGGCAAGGCACCGACCGGCACCGAACTGATGGCGCCGAACGTCGGTCTCGCGGCCCCGGACGACGGCAACTTCGCACTTCTCGCCGGAAGCCCTGCGATCGATGTCGGTGACTCAGACGGCGCGCCCGCCACCGATCAGGAAGGCAAGCCGCGACGCGGCCAACCCGACGTCGGCGCGTTCGAAGCGGCAAGCTGACACCTCACCGACAGAGCGAGGCACTTCATGCGACCCGACGGACGTCTGCCCGACGAACTTCGTCCCATCTCCTTCGAGCGTGACTACACCGAGATGACCCCCGGCTCGGTGCTCGTGAGCTTCGGCCGCACGCGCGTCCTGTGCACGGCTTCGGTCGACGACGAAGTGCCGCGCTGGATGCGCGGTCGCGGCACCGGCTGGGTGACCGCGGAGTACGCCATGCTGCCCGGCTCGAGTCCCGAGCGCGTACAGCGCAAGGTGTCGGGCCGATCACAGGAGATCCAGCGGCTCATCGGCCGTTCGTTGCGCAGCGTGTGCGACATGAAGGCGCTCGGTGAGCGGCTCATCGCCGTCGATTGCGACGTGCTCCAGGCCGACGGGGGCACGCGCACCGCGTCCATCACCGGAGCGTTCCTCGCGCTGCATGACGCGTGCGCGCGGCTGGTACAGGAGGGCAAGTTGAAGGCGAGTCCGCTCACTGAGCCATGCGCCGCAGTGTCGGTCGGCGTGGTCGACGGCGTGCCTGTGCTTGATCTGCCCTACATCGAGGACTCGCGCGCCGAGGTCGACATGAACGTGGTCATGACCAGCTCCGGTCGATTCGTGGAGGTCCAGGGCACCGCCGAGGGCCAAGCGTTCAGCCGCAGCGAACTCGACTCGATGCTCGGGCTCGCCGAGAAAGGCATCACCGAGCTCATCGTCCTGCAACGCGAAATGATGGCGATCGACCTGCCGCGCCGTCCTACCTCGCGGTGAACGAGCGGGCACCGATTCGGCTGGTCTGCGCGACCGCCAACGCACACAAGGTCACCGAGATCGCGGCCGTCCTCGGCGACGCGGTCGAACTCGTGGCGCGGCCGGACGAGGTGCCCGAGGTGATCGAGCACGCCGACACGCTCGAAGGCAACGCTCGGCTCAAGGCCTTCGCGCTGTGCGAAGCGACTGGTCTCGCGGCGGTTGCCGATGACACCGGGCTCGAGGTCGATGCGCTCGACGGTGCGCCCGGCGTGCGTTCAGCGCGCTTCGCAGGCGACGAAGCCGACGACCGCGCGAACGTCGCCAAGTTGCTCGAGGTGCTGCGCGCCGTTCCCAACGCGGCGCGCACCGCTCGCTTTCGTACCGTCGCGTTGGTGTGCTGGCCCGATGGACACGAGACCATCGCGTCGGGCACCGCCGAAGGCCGCATTGCGCCGCAGCGCCTCGGCCACGAAGGCTTCGGCTACGACCCGGTGTTCATACCCGATGATGGCGACGGACGATCGTTCGCCGAGATGGTCGCGGGCGAGAAGAACGCGATCTCGCATCGGGGCCGCGCGTTCCGGGCGCTGGCCGCGAAGCTCTACGACGAGCGCTGATTGTTGAGCATCGTCTCGATGGCCATGGGATCGAGCGGCCGGGCGAACAGGTAGCCCTGCCCGAAGTCACAGCCGAGCTCCTTGAGCAGGTCGCGTTGCGCGATGGTCTCGACGCCTTCGGCGACCACGCGCAGCCCCAGGCTGTGCGACAACGCGATCGTGGCCTTGACGATGGCCGTGTCGTTGTCGTCGGTGCCGAGTCCGTCGGTGAACGTGCGGTCGATCTTGACGAAGTCGATGGGGAAGCGCTTCAGGTAGGAAAGCGACGAGAACCCGGTGCCGAAGTCGTCGAGACCTAGTTGGATACCCAGCGCGGTGAGCTGGTTGAGGGTCTTCTCGGTGGTGGGGTTGCCTTCGATGAGTGCGCTCTCGGTGAGCTCGAGGCTGAGCAGCTCGGCCGGCAGCCCGGTGTTCGCGAGCTCGGAGGCGACTTGCTGGGCGAAGGAGCTGTCGGCCATCTGACGAGCCGACACGTTGACCGCGACGTGAAGCGATTGGCCGCTGTAGCGAGAAACCCACGAGGCAGCCCGGCGCGACGCGAGCGCCAGCACCTGCGCACCGAGCCGGATGATGAGGCCGGTGTCCTCGGCGATGTCGATGAACTCGCTGGGCAGCATGAGCGAGCCGTCGAGCTCGCGCAGGCGCACGAGCGCCTCGGCGCCGGTGATGGCGTCGGTCTTGAGATCGACGATGGGTTGGTAGAGCACCTCGACGAGCCGTTCGTCGAGCGCGCGACGCAGATGCTGCTCGACGCTGTGCCGGCGCACGGCTTGGTCGCGCAGGTGATCGTCGAACATGTCAGCACGGTCGCGGCCTTGGTCCTTCGCCCGGTACAGCGCCGTGTCGCTGTCTCGGAGCAGGTCCTCGGGCGACTCGTGACCTTCGGCCACCGCGATGCCGAGGCTCGTGGTGACCACGGTGGAGTCGGAGCCGAGCTTGATCGGCTTCGCGATGGCCCGCCGGAGGCGTCGGGCCGCGAGCACGGCATCTCCGCGGCGGACCATGCCGTTGATGATGACCACGAACTCGTCGCCACCGAGCCGGGCAACCGTGTCGCCCGGGCGGATGATTTCCTGGATACGGCGGGCCACTTCGCGCAGCAGTTCGTCGCCGGCGGTGTGGCCGAGCGAATCGTTCACGATCTTGAAGCGGTCGAGGTCGAGGAAGAGCACGCCGACCATGCGCCGACGTTCCTGTGCGTGCTGCAGCGCCTCGCGCAAGCGTTCGAGCAGAAGCGCGCGGTTTGGCAGGCCGGTGAGCTCGTCGTGATAGGCGCGGGTGGCGAGGATCTCGGCGGCTTCGACCCGATCGCTGACGTCGCGTGCGTTGAGGACCAGCCCGTTCACCGCGGGGTTGTCGACGAGGTTGGTGGCCACGACCTCGAAGTGGCGCCACGAACCGTTCGCGTGGAGCACGCGCAGCTCGATCGGGCCGCTCATCGTGGGCGTGTTCGTGAGTTCGGCGGCGGCGACCTTGACGCGTTCGAGGTCGTCGGGATGGGCGAACGTGAAAATGTTGCGCCCTTCGAGATCGCCGGGGGAGTGCCCCAGCACCCGCATGACCGCGGGGCTGGTGTACACGATGCGGCCACCCGGGCGAACGACGCACACGAGGTCGCTGGCGTGTTCGACGAGCGCGGCGAGGCGGATCTCGCTGGCGCGCACGCGTTGCTCGGCGTCGCGCAGGTCGCTGAGATCGCGGGCCACCAGCGATATGGCTTCGATGAGGCCGTCCTCGCCATGGTGTGCGACGAGCAGCGCCGAAACGGGGATCTCGTCACCGAATCCGTTGGCGAACGTGAGCTCGCCCTGCCACGACCCGGTGCGGGCGAGGGCGGCGAGCGTGGACGTGGCGTACTGCGCCTGCGACCACTCGTCGAGCATGGCGAGCATCGAGGTTTCGTGGACTTCGTGCGGCAACAGGAACTGGCGGAACGCGTCGTTCGCCCACGACAGGTTGTGGCCACCCGGGTCGAGGATCGCGACGAGGTCGGGCGTGGCCTCGAGGACGCGGGTGAGCTCCTCGGCGCGGTGGTCGGCTTCGACGTTCTCGGTGATGTCGCTGAACGTGAGCACCATCGGTGCGCCCGGCGCGGCATCGCCCGCGACGCGGTCGGCGTCGGTGGCCGGCAACGGCGTGGCGACCACATCGATCCAGCGCACCTCGCCTTCGACGGTGAGCAGCCGTAGGCGGCCCTGTAGGCGCTGCGCGTCGAGGCTCGCGGCAAGGAGCGCGTCGAGAAACTCGGCGCAGCCGTCGGGGTCGATGTGCTCGATCCAGCCGCGCCCGAGCGCTTGGGCGCGCGACTGGCCGGTGATCTCGCTCCAGCGGGGGTTACACGACCGCATCGAAAGGTCGGGCTCGATGCGGGCGATGCCGGCTGCGGCGCGCTCCATGAGCGTGGCGAGCTCGCCGGCATCGACGCCGACCGGTGGGTGCGGGGCACGTTCGAGCGACGCCACGAGCGACGAAGGCTCGCTGTCGACCCGCCACACCCGCAGCGTGCAGTGTTTGGTGTGCGCTCGCGGCGAGGGGGCCCGCAGATCGACGTCGATGCTGCGACTGTGCCCCGCGAGCGCGTCGCGCAGCATACGATCGATCTGATCGCGCGAGCCGTCGTGATCGAGGAGGTCGTGCAACTTGACGTCGAGAAGCGCGTCGGCCCGCGCATCGAGCACCGTCGCGAACGCGGCGTTGGTCCAACACAGCAGCCCCTCGGCCGTGAGGCGCGCCACGCCGAGCGGCGCGTGCGCGAACACGTGCTCGAGGTCGGCCACGGCGTTCGCACTCGCGAGCGACGCAGCAGCGGGGGCGGGGGGTTCGGACAGCGTCATGATTTGCAGTTGTGGCGTGGGATCCCAGTTGCGTTGTGCGGACGGGGGGACTCGAACCCCCACGCCTTTCGGTACCAGAACCTAAATCTGGCGCGTCTGCCAGTTCCGCCACGTCCGCGGTTGCGCGCCCGATCGTAGGCGCTCGCCGGGCTCAGGTGGCG
>CAFBOS010000005.1_pt1 | contig 29829 bp, 32 predicted proteins | sample 7269521 | NCBI WGS metagenome assembly CAFBOS01 (sample SAMEA6814119, study PRJEB35770) | uncultured Microthrixaceae bacterium | biome: Freshwater; feature: Freshwater reservoir; material: water | place: Czech Republic | collected 2017-07-26 | depth 30m m | reverse complement strand
CGTGAGCCCTCGGCGTTGGGGATGACGACCGGATCGCCGGCTTCGAGCACGCTCACGACCGAGTTGGTGGTACCGAGGTCGATTCCGACAGCTTTTGGCATGACGGGGCTCCTGTCTGCAAGAACGGGTAGGGGCTAGGGGTATGGGCGCAGCGTATCGAGCTGGGCGCGGGACGCGGACACAATCTGCGTGAACCATGTCACGAAAAGTTGAGTGCATATGACTCAACTACAGCAGGGCGCCTCGAACGGGCCCGTGTTGCGCGCGCGGGAGGCCAACCGCCACCATCATGGGATGGCGACGCTCATTCTTTTGCGGCATGGTCAGAGCGAGTGGAACCTCTCCAACCAGTTCACCGGTTGGTACGACTGCGACCTGACCCCCCACGGGTGCGACGAAGCCGCGGCGGCGGCGGGTCTGCTCGCGGCGGCGGGTGTGCTGCCAGACATCTGCCACACCTCGCTGCAGAAACGGGCGGTCCGCACGGCGAACCTGGTGCTCGACGGACTTGACCGGCTGTGGTTGCCGGTTCGCCGCGACTGGCGGTTGAACGAACGCCATTACGGCAACCTCACCGGTCTCGACAAGGCCGAGACCAAGCGGAAGTACGGCGACGAACAGCTGCTGGCCTGGCGTCGGGGCTACGACACGCCCCCGCCGCCGATCGAGGACTCCAACCCGTTCAATCCCAATGGCCTGGCCCAGTGGGCGCATCTGCCGCCCGAGCTCGTGCCCAGCATGGAGTGCCTCAAGGACGTCGTGGCGCGGATGCTGCCCTACTGGTTCGACGCAATCGTGCCCGACCTCCAGGCCGGCAACGTCGTACTCGTCGTCGCGCACGGCAACTCGCTTCGGGCGCTTGTCAAGCACCTCGACGACATCGCCGACGAGGACATCACCGATCTCGACATCCCCACCGGCCAGCCCATCGTGTACGAGCTCGGGGCGAACATGCGCCCCCTCGAGGCCCGGCCCGTGGCCGAGCGTTACCTCGGCGATCCGGAGGTCATCCGTGCTGCGGCCGAGGCGGTCAAGCGGCAAGCTGGCTGAGTCGCCCCCTCGAGCAGGTAGCCCCGTGAGCGCACCGTGCGGATGACGAGCTCGAGTGGCTCGATCCGGCGCCGGATCCGCAGTACGTGGACGTCGAGCGCGTTGCGGCTCGGGGGATCGTCGGGCCAGCCCGATGCGGTGAGGACCTCGCGACGGACCACGCTGCCGAAACGGGTGGCCAGTGCCGTGGCGATCCTCGTCTCGACCGGGGGAAGCGACGCCCAGCGGTTGCGGTAGCGCATCACGCCGTCGGCATCGATGACGGGGGGCGGCGCGGCCTCGGAGCCGGCTCGACTGGCCAAGTTGTCGATGCGGGCTCGGATGTCGGCCTCGCTCACCGGTTGACGGACCCAGTCTTCGAGCACGTCGATCGAACCCGGGGGAGCCGCATCACGGTCGAGCACCAACAAGCGCGGTACACCGAGCTTGCGCAGTGTGCCGAGGCGTTCGCTTTCGCTCGGCCATCGAACCAGCGCCACATCTCGTCGTGCCACGTCCATGGCGGCCAAGCTACGAGCGCCTTGTTTCACGCCTGTTTCGTACTTGTGAACACAGGCCGAGCCGAGCCGAGGCTGAGCCGAGGCCGCCGCGCACTTCCTCGTGCGGGTACCGCGTCGGATGCGAACGAAGGGCGAGCGGCGCAGTAAGTTCAGTCGGGTATGAACGGCCAGAGGTTCAAGCCACATCATCTGTCGATCGTCGTCGGCGTTTCGTTCGCCGTGGTGACCGTTGTGTCGGGGATCGCCGGTGCGGCGCTCGCCTTCCACGATGATTCCGAAGAGAGTCGTCTCGTCTTCGCCAACATCCCTGATGCGTTGCAGGTCGCCTTCTACACGGTGATCCCGATCCTCCTCGTGATCGGCGCGTTCCAGTTCGCGAACCGCATGAAGAACTGGGAACGGGGCAAGCCCGACAATCGGGCGACCACCTCGAAGAACGTGAAGCGCCGGCTGCGCGACTTCCATGCCGGCGTCTACATGCAGACGCTGCTGCGTGAACCCGCGGCGGGGATCATGCACTCGCTCATCTACTTCTCGTTCTTGATCCTGCTGGGTGTGACCACCACCCTTGAGGTCGATCATCAGCTGCCCGAGAGCGCCAAGTTCCTCCACGGGGGTGTCTACAAAGGCTTCGCTGCGGTCGGTGACATCGCGGGCTTGATGCTGGTGGTGGGCGTGGTCTGGGCGATCGTGCGGCGGTACGGCCCGCGTCGGATGCGGCCGTACCGCATTCGGATCAAGTCCAAGCCCGAGCACGCGATTATTCTCGGCACGTTCCTGCTCATCGCCCTCACGGGTTTCGCGGCCGAGATGTTCCGCCTGGCTTTGCAGGGCCGGCCTTCGTTCGAGAAGTGGTCCATCATCGGCTATCCGCTGTCGGGCCTCGTCGACGGTTCGTCGAACCTTGCCGGCTGGCACCAGGCCATGTGGGTCGCGCACGTGCTCACGTTCTGCGCGTTCTTGATCATCCTGCCCACCACGATGCTGCGCCACATGTTCACCGCACCGTTGAACATGTACCTGAAGGACAAGACCCGTCCCAAGGGCGCGATGAAGCCCATGCCGAACCTCATGGAGACCTCGCTCGAGACCTTCGGTGCGTCCACGATCGAGGATTTCACCTGGAAGCAGCTCCTCGACACGGATTCGTGCACGATGTGCGGCCGCTGCACCAGCGTGTGCCCGGCGCACGCCACCGGCAAGCCGCTCGACCCGCGCGAGATCGTGCTCAAGGTCGGCGAGGTCATGGCGGCGACGGGTTCGCCCAAGGTGTCGCCGCCCATCGGAACCGACCCGGAGATCACCATCGCGGCCAACTGGCTGTTCGACCGTGTCACCCCCGAGGAGATCTGGTCGTGCACCACGTGTCGCGCGTGCGACGAGATCTGCCCGGTCAACATCGAGATCCTCGACAAGATCCTCGATATGCGCCGCTACCTGTCCCTCATGGAGTCGAACTTCCCCACCCAGCTGGGCAGCGCGTACCGCGGCATGGAGAACTCGGGTAATCCCTGGGGAATCTCGCAGACTGAGCGCGCCGACTGGGCGAACGACCTCGAGGGCATCGAAATCATCGACGGGACGCACCCGCTCGAGGCCGAGTACCTCTACTGGGTCGGTTGTGCGGGCAGCTTCGACGACAAGAACAAGAAGGTCACCCGCGCGATGGCCAAGCTGTTGCAGCGCGCCAAGGTGAGCTTCGCCATCCTCGGCCCGGCCGAGAACTGCACCGGTGACTCCGCTCGTCGGTCGGGCAACGAGTACATCTTCCAGATGCTCGCCATGCAGAACATCGAGACGCTCGGTGGCATGGGCGTCAAGAAGATCATCACGCAGTGCCCGCACTGCTTTAACACGCTCGCGAACGAGTACCCCCAGCTGGGTGGCAACTACGAGGTCGTGCATCACAGCCAGTTCCTCGAATGGCTTATCTCCGAGGGCAAGCTCGACATGTCCGGCGCCAAGCTCGAAGAACGCGTGGTGTACCACGACTCGTGTTACCTCGGTCGCCACAACGACGTGTACATGGCACCGCGCAAGGTCATCGGTTCGCTGGCCGGTATCGAGATCGTCGAGGCGCCGAAGAATGGCACGAACGGCATGTGCTGCGGCGCGGGCGGCGCACGCATGTGGATGGAAGAGTCCATCGGCAAGAAGGTCAACGACGAACGTAGCGAGCAGCTCGTGGCCACCGGCGCGAGCCGCATCGCCACCGCATGCCCGTTCTGCTACATCATGATCGACGACGGCGTGAAGGCCCAGGGCCTCGAGGAAGACCAGGTGCGCGTGGCTGACATCGCCATGCACCTCCTCGAAGCGCTCGAGAACGCCGACGCGGTCACCAACGTCCCCACGGTCTGACGACGCCCGTCAGCGCTCGAAGTTCTCCCAGTAGCGCGACGGTCGTGGGCCGCGCTGACCTTGGTACTTCGAGCCGAGCTGTCCGCTGCCGTAGGGCACGTCGGCCGCGGTGGTCATCTGCATGAACGAGATCTGCCCGATCTTCATGCCGGGGTACAGCGTGATGGGCAGGCTGGCCACGTTCGACAGCTCGAGCGTGAGCTGCCCGTCCCACCCGGCGTCGACGAAGCCTGCGGTCGAGTGGATGAGCAGGCCCAGGCGGCCGAGACTCGATTTGCCCTCGAGCCGCCCCACGAGGTCGTCGGGCAGGCCCACACGCTCGGAGGTGGAGCCGAGCACGAACTCACCGGGGTGCAGGATGAACCGGTCGTCGGGCGCCACCGACACCAGTTCGGTGAGCTCCTCGAGGTTCTGCTTCACATCGATGAAGGCCATCGTGTGGTTGCGGAACACGCGGAAGAAGCTGTCGAGGTGGAGATCGACCGAAGACGGCTGTACGCAGCCCGGATCGAACGGCTCAATGACGATGCGGCCGGCTGCGACCTGCTCGCGGATGGTGTGGTCGGACAGGATCATCGGCCTCGCACGCTAGCGGTGCCAGCCGGTACGATGCAGCTTCGCAAACGGCTGGGGTTCTGTGCCTCATGGCCGCTCGTGCGGGTGTAGTTCAATGGTAGAACGGCAGCTTCCCAAGCTGCATACGGGAGTTCGATTCTCCTCACCCGCTCCATCGTCGCATGCGTCTCGACACGCCCGACCGACACGGCTTCGAACTGGCGGTATCTGGCCGGTCAGCGGGGGTCGGCGCAGCAGTGCGACGGCGCAGCAGTGCGATGGCGGAGTGCGATGGGGGAGTGGGCATGTTCGACGGTATGGAGCGCATCGAGCTCGATCACGAGGGCACGCGCCTGTGCGGGTATGTCGCCGTGCCCGACACACCGGGACCCGCGCCCGCGTTGCTCGTTATGCATAGCGCGCTCGGCATCGCCCACGCGGTGAACGAGCGCACTGCCCGGAAGTTCGCGGCGCTCGGCTACGTGGCGATCTGCACCGACATGTACGGCGCGCACCTCGAAGGAGCCTCGATGGAGGTCACCGGCGAAGCGTTCTTCGCGAACCTGGCCGCGCCCGACCTGCAACGAGCGCGCACGGTCGCGTGGTTCGAGGCTGTGGCGTCGAGGCCCGACGTCGACGAGCAGCGCATTGCTGCCGTGGGCTTTTGCTACGGCGGCAACACGGTGCTCGAGCTGGCACGGAGTGGCGCGAACCTCAAGGTGGCCGTGAGCTATCACGGCGTCCTGAACACCCATGCACGGGCCGAGCCGGGTGTGGTCGGAGCGCATGTCGTTGCCTACTGCGGCGCCGGGGACCCGTACGCGCCGCTCGAGGACGTCGATCGCCTCCGCTCGGAGCTGCGCGATGCCGGTGTGGCCAACTACCAGATCACGGTGTTCGGCGCCGCGGTCCACGGCTTCACCGACCCCGACGCCGCCGATCTCCAGCTCGAGGGGGTCGCCTACGACGCGCTCTCGAACGAGCTCTCCTGGAATGACACGCTCGTCTTGTTGCGCCACCACTTCGGTCACTGACGCCACGCGCGTCGCCGGATGGGTGATGGCTCAGAGCACGATCGAGCCGTACATCTCACCGAGGGGATCCGCGATCAGTTCGATCCGCTCACCATCGGGACCGGTGAAGTAGATCGAGGTGCCGTCGATGTGGGCATAGCCGATGCCCGCGTCGTCGAGCTTGGCTTTCACGTGGGCCCACCGACCCGGTTCCATCGAGATGGCGAGGTGGTGCAGCCCGCCGAGCACCTCGGCATAGGGGCCAAGGTCGAGTCCGGGCATGTCGAAGAACGCGAGCGCGTTGCCGTTCCCGATGTCGAAGAAGAAGTGCGTCGACCCGCGGTAGTCGCGGTTCTCGAACAGCTCGGTGAGCGGGAACTCGAGCAGGTCTTGGTAGAAGCCGATCGTGGTTTCGACGTCGTTGCTGAGCAACGCCAGGTGGTGCACGCCACGAGCCGACGACGCGGGCCGATCCCCGCGTGGCCGCAGGTGGCGGTCGCGCATCGCCTGCCATTCAGCGGCGCGGTCGATGTCGGCTCCGTGCGGTGATGCCTGAGTCTCGGAATTGGACATCGTCTCGACCCCCTGCGCCGAGCGCGGCTCGTGTGGTCGCGATGGTAGGCCGGGTGCCGTCAGGTAGCGGGGTCGATGCGCAGCAGTCGGGCGGGGTTGTCGCACGCCATCTCACGCAACTGGGCTTCGCCGACCCCCGCGTCCCACAACGCCTGGGCGTAGTCGTGCAAACCCACCGCCGGCCGAGGCAGTTGATCGTTCCAGCCGTAGTCGGTGGACAGCACCACCATGTCGGGGCCGATCGCGTTGATGGCCGCGACCACGTCGGCGGGCCCGGGCCCGTGCGACGCCATGCAGGTTGCGGCGGCCAACTCGATGTAGGCGCCGAGCGATGCAAGCTCGACGCAATCGGCGGCGGTGAGGTGCGGGCCAGCACCGAAGTTCATCGCGTGGGTGACCACCAGGCAGCCGCGTCGACCGAAGTTCTCTGCGACGGCGAAATGCTCGGTCCGCGACGTGTGGCCGGTCGCAACGATCGCGTCGTACTGCTCGACGAGCGCGAGGATCTGCTCGACCTCGTCCTTGAGGCGTCCGCGCTCGTCGAGCAGTTCGATGCCCTCGCCGGGGATGTTCAGCATCGCCGCAACGCCGTTCTCGACGTCCTGACGGCTCGAGATGGTGGGGAGCCAGACGATTGCTGCACCGTCGCGCAGCGCAGTCTCGACCGCCCCCGGGTTGAGTCCACCGATGCAGAAGTCGCAACAGATCGAGCCGTAGACCCGTACGTCGGGCACGGCGGTGGAAACAGCGTGAGCCACCGCGTTCGACGGGAAGTCGTGCGACTTCAACACGATGGCCGCGAACCCGAGAGCGGCTGCGTCGCTGGCGGCCTCGAACGCGTCGACGCTGTGCGGAGTGCCGATCACCGACTCGGGTCCGAAGTGACAGTGCAGGTCGATTGCCCCGCCCAACGCGATCTTGCTCATGGTTGTTCATCCCCCGACGTTCGATACGCCGACCGCTTGGTCAGCCGAAGGCTACCCAGCGGTACGTGCTGCACAAGACGGTCGCGTTGATGCCCGCGAAGGCCGTGAACGCGACCACGGCGTCGAGCGCGAGCCTCGGACGACCACGCGGCCGCCTGCCCGTTGCGGGTACGCTCCCGCGCGTTTGACAGGCCGGGGGGCACCGTGACCGAACTCGACGAGATCGTGCAGTCGTTCATGCGACCGCCGTATCCCTACGATCCGTATCCGCTGTACGCGCAGCTGCGCGACGCTGCGCCGCTGTACCGCGCCGGCGACGGCTTTTGGTATGCCAGTTCCTACGAGGCGGCGACCGCGGTGTTCCGTTCGCCGCACTTCGGCCAGGGCAGTGGGCCCGACTCCCGCATCCGGCGCGATCCTCGCTTCGACGACAGCTCGGCGTTGCAGACGTTGGCGTACATGCTGCCGTTCATCGATCCGCCCGATCACACTCGGCTGCGGCAGTTGATCTCGCGTGCGTTCACCCCGCGCGCGGTCGAACGCATGCGCATGTTCCTCGCAGGCCACGTCGACGCGCTGCTCGATTCAATGGCTGCGAATGGCGGCGGCGACGTCATGAGCGAGCTCGCCGATCACATCCCCGTCGCGGTCATCTGCGAGATGCTCGGCGCCCCCGGAGATCGGCATCGCGATCTGGTCGGGTGGGCCGATGCCCTGGTCGCTGCGGTGCACCCCACAGTGAGCGACGAGCACCTTGCGCATGCCGACGACGGCGCGAGCGCGTTCCGGGCCTACGTCGACACGCTCATCGAGCAACGACGTCGTGAACCACGCGATGACCTGTTGACCGCGCTCGTGCAAGCTGAGGCCGACGGCGACTCGCTCGACGGGCTTGAGCTCACATCGACCGTGTGCGTGTTCATCGGTGCGGGCATCGAGAACACCAAGCACTACATCGGCGCGTGCATCGCGTGGCTGCTCCGCGATCGCGAGCAACTCGAGCGGTTGCAGCACGATCCGTCGTTGCAAGCGAGCGCGTTCGAAGAGGTGCTACGGCTCGAACCACCGGTGCAGGTGGCCGTGCCACGCCTCGTGCTGGAGGACACCGAACTGTTGGGCTCGACGTTGCGAAAGGGCGAGCACGTGTGTCCGTTGGTGGGTGCCGCGAATCGCGATCCACGGGCCTACGCAGAACCTGACGTGTTCGACGTGTCGCGTGTCGGACCACCGAATCTGTCGCTCGCATCGGGAGCGCACTATTGCACGGGCGCCGGTCTGGCGCGCCTCGAGGCATCGGTGACTGCCGGACGCTTCCTCGAACGGTTCCCGAACGCCCGACTCGTCAAGGATCCGCCCGTGCGCGACGACATTCGTCCCAGCTTGCGCGGGTACGCCTCGCTCACCGTCGATCTGGGCGATTCCTGATGACCACCTACGACTTCCACTCGGCGGAGACGCGCGACCAGCCGTTCGCGTTGTTCCATCAGATGCGCGACCACGACCCGGTGTACCTCACCGACTTCGGTTACTGGTATGTGTCGCGTTACGACGACGTCACGCGCCTGTTGCGCGACACGCGCCTCACGTCGGGCCAGGGCGTACCCGACTCATTTGGGCTCACCGAAGGGCCGTTGCGCGACATCATGGACACCTGGATGATGGCGCTCGATGGTCCTGCGCACACCAAATCGCGGGGGCTCGTGAGCCGAGCGTTCACGCCGCGGGCGGTCGAGTCGCTGCGTGCCCCAGTGAAAGCCCTCGCCCAAGAACTCGTGGGCGCGCTTGGGGCGCGCGGCGAAGGCGACATCATCGACGCGCTCGCATTCCCGCTGCCGATGGAGGTGACGCGGATGCTCTTCGGTGTCGAACGGGCATTGTGGGATCGCGAGATCACTGCGCTGTTCGACCGCGGTAGCGCGAGTGTCGACTATGTCGAGGCCATGACGGTGCTGGCCGAGTTCCTCTCCGATTACATCCCCGCTCACCGCGCGACTGCGGGCACCGATCTCTTCACCGCGCTCAGCTCACCCGACGCCGACGGCAACGTGCTGTCGGATCTCGAGCAGGTCGCGAACGCAGTGCTGCTCGTCACCGCCGGGTTCGAGACCACCATGAGCCTCATCACGAATGCGGTGCGCACGTTGCTGTTGCACCCCGATCAGGTCGAGCTGTTGCGCGCCGACCAGTCACTGGTCCGCAGCGCCGTCGATGAAGCACTGCGGTTCGAGCCCGCGGCGTTGTTCACCACGCGCTTCGCCACCGAGCAGATCGAGGTGGCGGGTGGCGTGATCCCCGCGGGCTCGAACGTGATGTTCTCGTCGATCGCCGCCAACCGCGACCCGGCTCGCTACCCCGATCCGGATCGCTTCGACATCACCCGCACCGATATCCGGCCGGTCACGTTCGGCGGGGGTGTGCACGTGTGCATCGGCGCATCGCTGGCCCGCATGGAGGCCGAGGTGGCGATCGCCACCCTGTTCGGTGAGCTCCCCGGTCTCCGGCTGGCCGACCCGGTGTGCCACACGTTCCAGGGCGCGAACCCCAGCGTGCGTCGACCCGAAACTCTGCGGGTGACCATCGATCGATAGTCCGACGTCGGCCGGAATCCGAAGCGGGAGCGTGCGCCCACGAATCCGAGGGGACCTCGTGCGACTCATCATCACGGGCCACGATGCCGACGGGCGTTCTCTCGTCGAGTCCGATCAACAGCTGGCGGGCAGGTCGCTTCGGCATCCGGTGCGGCTAGCTTGCGCGCCATGAGCGACTTCGGAGACCGCGCTGGCGCGGCAGTGGTGACAGGTGGCAGTGGGGGCATCGGCGCGGCCATCGCGCGCCTACTCGCAGAACGCGGCAGCGACGTCGCGATCACGTACAACCGCAACCTCGCGGCGGCCGACAAGGTCGTCGCCGAGGTCGAGGCGCACGGCCGCAAGGCCAAGGCGTGGCAGCTGTCCCTCGAAGACGAAACGGCCACGGCCGCGTTCCTCTCCGACGTCGTCGCGGAGTTCGGGGGCATCCACACGCTCGTGTACGCCGCGGGGCCGCACGTGCCGATGGTGCACCTCAGCAAGGTCACCCCCGCCGAGTTCCGTCGTCAGGTGGATCAGGACGTGATTGCGTTCTTCAACCTGGCGCAGCCGGCCATGCCCGTCCTGCGCGCGAGCAAGGGCAACCTTGTCGCGGTCACCACGGTGGCCACGCGCCGATTCCCCGTGCGCGACGGTCTGTCGGCCGGCCCCAAGGGTGCGGTCGAAGCCCTCGTGCGCGGGTTCGCTGCGGAGGAAGGGCGTTTCGGCGTGCGGGCCAACTGTGTTGGACCGGGCATGCTGGTCGACGGCATGGCCGAACGGCTTATCGGGAGCGGCGCGCTCGACGAACGCGCGCTCGACGTCGCGAAGAACAACATCGCAATGCGCCGCTTCGGAAACGCGACCGACATCGCCGAGGCCGTGTGCTTCCTCGCGTCCGACAAGGCGAGCTACATCACCGGTCTGATGGTCGATGTCGACGGCGGCTACCACCTGTAACTGGCCGCCTCGGCGGCGACTACATGGTCGACGCCGGCTTCACTGCGGGCTCTTGTTGCCCCGGCCCCCCGGGGTTCTCATGGCCCGGTGGCCGCAGCGCGGTAGGCGTGGCTTGGATGCCGGCCGCGTCGAGCGCGATCTTCAGCCGGGCGCGCAACTCGCGCGCGATGTGGAACTGGGCGCCGGGCTCGGTCTTGACCGTGACCCGGATCACGACGGCTCCGTCGATGAACGACTCGACACCCAGCACTTCGGGCGCTTCGAGCGCCCGTGACTCGTTCTCGATGACGGTGGTCGCGCTGATGCGGATGACCTCGAGTGCCTCGTCGAGATCGGCGTCGTAGGCCACGCGTAGATCGACCACTGCGCGCGCCCACAGCTGCGACTTGTTCGCGACCCGCTTGATCTCGCCGTTGGGCACCACCCACAAGGTGCCCTCGAGGTCACGGACCAAGGTGGTGCGCAACGTCACCTTCTCGACCGTGCCCTTGGCCTCGCCGATGTCGACGGTGTCGCCGACCCCGTACTGATCTTCGATCACGATGAACACGCCGGCGAGGAAGTCACGCACGAGCGATTGCGCACCGAGACCGACGGCGATGCCCGCGATGCCGGCACCGGCGATGAGCGGCGCGAGGTCGACGCCGAGCTCGCCGAGGCACAGCAACAGCGTGAGCACGAAGATCGCGAACGTGGCGATGCCGCGCAGCACTGCGCCCATGGTGACGGTGCGCTGGTGTGCCCGTTCGGTGCGCTCGAGGAGGCGGTCGGTGTGTGCTCGGTCGAGGTACATCAGGGGTGAGCGGGTGCCCGACGACCGTTCGCGTACGAGCCGATCGACCAGGCGGCGGATGGCCCGCCGGGCGAGCGTGTTCACCAGCCAGGCGATGAGCACGATCAGCGCGATGCGGAGCGGTCGGCTGATGAACCAGTCGGCGAACTGCGCGAAGCGTTTGGAATCGGTGGTGTCGAAGACCCACTCGCAGAACGAGCTCGGGTCGTTCCCGCATGCATCGACGAGGGGGGCCATGTCCGTCGACCGTACTTGTTCGTGCGGTAGAGGTGGGTCGTTCTGAGGCGCCCGGCCCGCCCGGTGTGCCGTTCGCTACACTTCCGACCAGATCAAGGAGGTCGCAAACAATGGCTCGTATCACGCTACCGCCGGGCGACTTCGAGGAGCCCTACCGGCTGTTCATGCTCGCTCCCGAGATCGCCGGCCCGGCTGGTGCCTTCAGTGAGGCCGTGTACAACAAGAGCTCGCTATCGATCCGGATGCGCGAGCTGTTGCGAATGCGCATCGCCCAGATCAACCAATGCGTCGTTTGACTTGACACCCGCGTTGCGTCGTTGGCGCAGCACGATCTCAGCGAGGACCTCTACGCGAACGTCCTCAACTGGCAGGCCTACGACGGGTTCACCGATCAGGAGCGCGTCGCGCTCGAGTACACGACGAAGTTCGCGTCCGACCACCTCGCCATCGACCAGCAGCTCATGAATCGCATGGTCGAGCACTTCGGCGACGAGACGGTCTTCGAGATCACGCTCTGCATCGGTGCCTGGCTCGCGCTGGGTCGCACGATGCAGGTCATGGGAGCCGAGATGAGCTGCAAGCTCGTCCTCTGAGTCCCACGACCACCGTGGTCACGAGATCAGACTTGCCAATGCCCATAGTGCCGCGACTCCGCCGATCACCGCGAACACCACCGAGCGGATGACCGGCGCGCGGTCGAGGTCGCCTTCACTCTTGGGGCGTTCGGGCGGCCGCGCGATCGCGAGCGTGTTGCCCACGGCCATGGCACCGCCGAACGCCAGCACCATGTACGCGAGCAGGTTGTCACCCAGGACCAACGTCTCGGCGAGCAGCATCTTCTCCAAGCCTCCAATTGCTCAAGGTCTGCGGCGGGGGGTCGATGCAAGGATTGCCGGTGGCATCGCCCCCACCGACATCAGGGGAATCGGGCGGGGGTCAGAGACCCTCCACACGCACTGTCGTCGGTGACGCTTCGGAGCACCGACGATCTCGGCCTCCGCCCGCCCTGAAGAGCCGCTGCGCCCGGTTGTCGCGAGGCTCGGTTCACCGGGTGGTCGTCGGGGTCGAGATCGGCCTCGCGGGGGCGAGCGTGGCCGTGAACGCGTCGGCGGGGATGACGGCGGTGATGCTGGTGGCCTCTTCGGTGTCGGTGGCCATGGGCCGCACGATCTGACGCTGGACGAGCGCCCCGGTCGGGCCATCGAAGCAGAAGCGCGCCACCTCCCCGTAGGGCGGGTCGGAGATGTCGACCGCGAGGTCGAGCTGAAAGCAGTTCGCCTCGGGCGCCGACACCACGTAGTAGGGCACTGCGCCTTCGAGCGCGGTCTTCAAGGCGGCGATCTCGGCGTCGACGGTGGCCGCGTAGTCGTTGTTCGGCGCCGGGGCGCAGGCGAGTGACCCGTTGACGACGTTGCAGGTGCGCGAGTCGACACCCGCGGTGAGCTGCACGCTGTCGGTCTGACGCACGACCCGGCGCGGCGGCTGTTGGGTGTAGGTGCTGAGCGAGCGCAGGCTCTGGCCATTCGTTGCGGTTCGCTCGTACACCAGCTCGGCGCTGTAGGTCGCCGTGCGATAGCGCCGCCATGCGTCGAGGAACGCCACTTCGGCGGCCTGGTGGGCCGCCGCCTCCTCACCGGTCGCGTTTTCGAGGGAGAGCCGAGAGACATCGTTTCCGTCGTCGCCCGGGAACAGGGCCGACGCGCCGAGACCGATGACGCTGCCCGCCACCACACCCAACACCAGGAGTAGCCAGAGCGGGATGCGCCGTCGCGCTATGCCGGGGGCGTCGGGCGGGGCGGCCCCATCGACGGCCTCGAGGTCGGACGATTCGGCCGCTGGATCATCGATCATGAGGCGAGTCGCCGGTGAACGGACACGGCGTAGTCGGCGCTCGCGGCGACGAAGGGGTCGAGCGACCACGTGGCCCACCGTTCGACGAGCTCGAGGCCTGCTGCGGCGGCGCACGCGTCATAGGTGGCGAGATCGAACCGATCGTGCAGGAGCTGGAAACCTGCGATGACGTATCCGCCTGGGGACACGTGCGACGCGAGCCGGGTGAGCACTGCAGCCTCGGTGCCGGGGGTGACGAAGATCATGACGTTGCCGGCGAGCACCGCGACGTCGAAGGACGACGACGGCGGGTTCACGGTCGGATCGCGCGCGAGGTCGAGCGACGCGAGGTCGTGTTCGATCCATTGCAGCTCGGGCGCCTTTGCTCGGGCGGTGGCCAGCATGACCGCGTCGACATCGACCCCGACCACGGCGACGCCGCGGCGGGCGAGCTCGCGAGCCACCCGGCCGGTGCCGCAACCAGCGTCGAGCACGCGGCCCGGCGCGAAGCGCATGACGAAAGTGGCTTCGCCGTGGGGGTCGTGGCCGGCCGCGGCGAGCTGGTCCCAGCGCTGGTCGTAGGCATCGCCACGGGGGGCCGCGGTGTCGGCCCAGCGCGTGGCCGGACGAGCGGCGGACGGGTCGTGATCGGACACGGCAGCAAGTGTAGGGACGCCACGGACCCCGAGCGGCGCGCACGGTGGGACGCCACCCGTGACTTGCTACATCGACCGGGCCATGTTGGCGAAGCGGGTGTAGTGGGGGAGGAACGCCAACCGCACGACTCCGGTGGGGCCGGCGCGATGCTTCGCGATGATGATCTCGGCAGTGCCGAGGTCGTTGGTGTCGGGGTGGTACACCTCGTCGCGGTACAGGAACATGACGACGTCGGCGTCCTGCTCGATCGAGCCGGACTCGCGGAGGTCGGCCAGCATCGGTCGCTTGTCGGCCCGTGACTCGAGCGTGCGGGAGAGCTGCGACAGCGCAACCACGGGCACCTCGAGTTCGCGGGCCAGGATCTTCATGCCGCGGCTGATCTCGGACACTTCAACCTGACGACTTTCCGCGTTGGACCGTCCCGTCATGAGCTGGAGGTAGTCGACCACGATGAGCCCGAGGTCGCCGACCTTGCTCTTCAACCGGCGAGCCTTGGCCCGGATTTCCATGACGGTGGTGTTCGGGTTGTCGTCGATCCAGAGCTGGGCCTCACCGAGGCGACCGACCCCGTGGCTGATCTTCTTCCAGTCAGCCTCGGTGAGCTTGCCGTCGCGCATGTTCTTCGCGTCGACGCGAGACTCCGAGCACAGCAGGCGCTGGCTGAGCTCGAGCTGGCTCATCTCGAGCGAGAAGATCATGACCGGCCGGCCACCTTCGATGGCCGCGTGCGCAGCCAACCCCAGCGCGAAGCTGGTCTTGCCCATTGCGGGCCGGGCGCCGACCACGATGAGCGCGCTCGGCTGCAAACCCGACAACATCTCGTCGAGATCGGTGTAGCCCGACGGCGTACCGGTGATGGTCTCGCCTCGCTCGTAGAGCTGCTCGAGGCGATCGAGATTGAGGTCGAGCAGCTCGCGGATGGGCGCGAGCGTGTCGGCGACGCGGCCCTGCCCGACATCGAACATGAGCGTCTCGGCGGAGTCGACGGCCTTGGTGACGTCGTCAGGTCGCGAGTAGCCGATCTCGGCGATCTCGTGGGCCACGCCGATCAGGCGCCTCAAGGTCGCGCACTCCGACACGATACGCGCGTACTTGGTGGCGCTCGAGATCGCCGGCGTGGTGGCCTGCAACTCGACCAGCAACCCGGCCCCGCCGATCACCTCGAGCACGCCGGCACGCCGGAGCTCCTCGGCCACGGTGACCGGGTCGGCCGGCTCGCCCGAACCGTAGAGCGACAAGATCGCGTCGTAGACGTGCGCGTGGGCCGGCTTGTAGAACTGCTCGGCCGTCACGATCTCGATGGCGTCGACGATTGCGTCGCGCGACAACAACATGGCCCCGAGCAACGAGGCTTCCGCATCGAGGTTGTGGGGCGGAACCCGACCTATCGAGCCGGAGCCAGCGGAGAGATCGCTGACCACGCCGCCGTCGTACGGATCGCGTCGGTTGTCTCGGGGACGGCGGGGGGAGGGCGTACGGGATCGCTCGGGCATCGGACGTACACCCTTGTCGATAGTGCCTGTGGGCTACTAGGGGACAACCTCGGAAATACCGGGGAAATCGCGGGGGATAAGTGCCCTGACGTGGGGATTGTCTTGGGGACAATCCCCACGTACCTGTGGACGACTATGGGTTTGCTACTGCGCGACGACGTTCAGGAGGAACGCCGCGTCGACGTCACCGATGAGATGTGCCGTGACACTGAAGCTGCCGAGCTGCTTGATTGGTTCGCTCACCGTGAGGTTGCGCCGGTCGACCATGGCACCGGTCTGGCGAGTGATGGCGTCGGAGATGTCGGACGTGCTTACCGACCCGAACAACTTGCCGCCTCGGCCCGCCTTGGCCTTGATGGTGATCGACGACGACGCCAAGGTGTCGGCGATCTTGATGGCATCGGCCCGGTCGGCTGCGGCACGCAACGAACGGGCGCGGCGCATGGTCTCGGCCTGTGCTTCGGCTCCCGGCGTGGCGAGGAAGGCCTTGCCCTTCGGGAGGAGGAAGTTGCGGGCGTAGCCGTCGGCGACGTTGGCGATGTCGCCACGCTTGCCGAGCCCGTTGACATCGGTACGGAGGACGATTTTCATGCTTCGGCTCCTGTGGTGACGGCGCTCGACTCGGCCGCGGCGGCGGGTGCCGCTGTGGCTGCTGCTGCGGGTGCTGCTGCCGCGGCGGGACGGTCGCCACGGTCCTCACGCGGACCACGCGGGCCGCGGTCTCCGCGGTCTCCGCGGTCTCCGCGGTCCCCGCGGCCGCCACGCTGGGTGGTAACCCGGCTGAGGTAAGGCAGGAGTGCCATCTCGCGGGAGTTCTTGATGGCCCGAGAGATCTCGCGCTGCTGCTGGTCGCTGTTGCCAGTGACCCGACGGGCCCGGATCTTGGCCCGATCGGACATGAACCGGCGCAGGAGGTTGACGTCTTTGTAGTCGACGTACTCAACCCGCTCGGTGTTGAGGATCGAGATCTTCTTCTTGCTGCGACGCGCGTTGTCTTTATTTTTCGCGCGCTTTGCTTCGACCTTTGCCATCAGAACGGTTCCTCGTCGGTGTCATACGATTGCTCATTGGGGACGGCGCGGGGGCTGCCGCCACGGCTCGCCGAACCGGCGGACCCGCCGCCTCCGGTTTCGCCCTTGAAGTCATTGCGGGTGAGCTCTGCAGTGGCCCACTTGAGGCTGGGAGCGACGTCGTCGGCGATGATCTCGACCTTCGAACGGCGCTCTTTGTCGTTGGTCTCCCACGAGCGCTGTTCGAGGCGGCCGTAGACCACCACGCGTGCGCCCTTGCTGAGCGACTCGGCCACGTTCTCGGCCAGTTGTCGCCAGCAGGTGACGTCGAAGAAGGAGACCTTCTCCTCGGTCTCGCCGCGGGCGTTCTGGCTGCGTTGGTTCCAGGCGAGGCCGAAGGTAGCTACTGCTGCGCCGCTGGGGGTGAACCGAAGCTCAGGGTCGCGGGTGACGTTGCCGACGATGGTCACGGTGTTGTCAAAAGCCATGGGCTTCTCCGATCAGGATCACCCGGCCGGAGCCGGGGTGACACTTGCACCGACGAGACCGCGCTTGGCGGCTTCCTTGTCGGGCAGGCGAAGGATCTTGTGGCGGACGATGTTGTCCGCGAGGCGCAGCACCCGGTCGAGGCTGTCGAGGTTGGTGGCCGACGTGGTGATCTGGAGCACGACGTAGATGCCTTCGTGCTTCTTGTTGATCTCGTAGGCGAAGCGGCGACGGCCCCACGTATCGCTGGTGGCGACGGTGCCACCCTCGGCGCCCACGAGCTCACCCACACGAGCTAGGACTTGGCGGACACCGGCGTCGTCGACGTCGGTGTCGATGATGATCATGACTTCGTAAGCCCGCATGCGAGCGTGAAACCTCCCTGTGGATCCGGCCGGGCCGGAGCCCCGATCTGGGGCAGGGTCTTCGATTGACCTGCCAAGCCTAGACGACCGAGACGGCGTTTCCACGAGGGCAGGTTCCCCGAGCGTGCGTTCGACCAGGACATGTCCCCAGTATGACCAGGGGGTGCGACAGTCACGGATAGCGGGCCGGGCAAGGTCGACGGTTCCGGATCGCAGACCGAAGCGCTAGAGTGTCTTGTCGGCATTCCGGGCGATCTTGCCCGGCCGCCGGTGTCCCGGCGAGCGCCGCATCAAGGCGCGCTCGTACAACCCACGAATCAACGGCTGGTCAACGTGCCCGCAACGATCGTCGTCGGCACCCAATGGGGCGACGAAGGCAAAGGAAAGCTCACCGACACCCTCGCCAAGGAAATGACGATGGTGGTGCGCTATCAGGGCGGCCACAACGCCGGTCACACCTTGGTGGTCAACGGGGAGCAGTTCAAACTCCAGCTCGTCCCGAGCGGGGTGCTCTACGCGCACATCACGCCGGTGATCGGCAACGGCGTGGTCGTCGACCCCCGGGTGCTCATCGCCGAGATCGCGCAGCTCACCGCGAAGGGCATCGACTGCAGCCGCCTCAAGCTGTCGGGCAACGCTCACCTCATTCTCCCGTACCACCAGCAGCTCGACGCGCTCCACGAGCGCTACCTCGGCAAGAACAGCCTCGGCACCACGCGCCGCGGCATCGGGCCGGCCTACGCCGATCGCGCGATGCGGGTTGGTCTGCGCGTCCAGGACCTGCTCGACCCGAAGATCTTCCGCGAGAAGCTCGAGGTCGTGCTGCACACCGTCAACCCCATCCTGGCAAAGGTGTACAACCGGCTCCCGGTCGACGCCGAGGCCATCTGCCAGGAGTACCTCGAGGTGTGCGGCCCGCAGCTCGCGCCCTACATCGCCGACACCGTGGGCCTCGTGCACGACGCGCTCGACGCCGGCGAGCACATCTTGCTCGAGGGCGCGCAGGCCACCTTCCTCGATCTCGATCACGGCACCTACCCCTACGTCACGTCGTCGAACCCGGTGGCGGGCGGCGCGTGCACCGGCTCGGGCATCGGCCCGTTGCACATCAGCGAGGTCGTCGGCATCGCCAAGGCTTACGTCACCCGCGTGGGCGCCGGGCCCTTCCCGACCGAACTGTTCGACGAGATCGGCGACTACCTCGTCGACACGGGCCACGAGTACGGCACCAACACCGGTCGCCGCCGGCGTACCGGATGGTTCGACGCGGTCATGATGCGCCAGGCTGTGCGGCTGAACTCCTTGTCGGAGATCGCCATCACCAAGCTCGACGTGCTCGATGGACTCGACACCGTCAAGGTGTGCGTGGCCTACGAGTACGAAGGCGAACGCATGACCTCGATGCCATATCACCAGTCGGTGCTGCACAAGGTCAAGCCGGTCTACGCGGAGCTTCCCGGTTGGAAGACCGCGCTCACTGAGGCCACCGAGGAACACCAGCTTCCACCGGCCGCCCTCGACTACCTGGCCTTCCTCGAGGAGCAGGTCGGTGTGCCGATCCGCCGCGTCGGCGTCGGGCCGGGTCGCGAGCAGTTCGTCGAGCGCTCACGGACGTGACCGCGATGAAGGTCGCGGTCGTCGGTTCGGGCGGACGTGAGCACGCCCTCGCGGCGTGTCTCGCACGTACCGCCGACGTGGTCGTCACCCCGGGTAACCCGGGCATCCCATGGTCGACCTCGCGCCCGGTCGAGGAGCTCGACGTCGATCTGGTCGTCGTCGGCCCCGAGACCCCGCTTGTCGATGGCCTCGCCGATCGGCTGCGGGCGCAGGGCAGGTCGGTTTTCGGGCCCGGTGCCGACGGCGCACAGCTCGAGGGTTCCAAGGCGTGGATGAAAGACGTGCTGGTCGCCGCAGGCGTTCCCACTGCGGGCCACGGCACCTTTGACGACGTCGCCGCAGCCGAGGCCTTCCTCGACACCATGGGCGACCTCTTCGTCATCAAGACCGACGGCCTCGCCGCAGGCAAAGGCGTGTTGGTCACCAGCTCGCGGGCCGAGGCCTCCGCCGCAGTGCGCGAGTACCTGTCGGGCGAGCGTTTCGGCGACGCGGGCCGGCGCCTCGTGATCGAGGAGGGGCTCACCGGCCCCGAGGTGTCGCTGCTCGTGATCTGCGACGGTCACCGGCTTGTCCCACTCGCCCCGGCGCAGGACTACAAGCGCGTCGGCACAGGTGACACGGGTCCGAACACCGGGGGAATGGGCGCGTACTCACCGGTGCCGGGGGTCACCTCTGCCATGGTCGAGCAGATACTCGACACCGCAGTGGGGCCCACGCTCCGCGAGCTGCAGCGACGCGGCATCGACTACCGCGGCGTGCTCTACACGGGCATCATGCTCACGCCCGCCGGCCCCAAGGTCATCGAGTACAACGTGCGCTTCGGCGACCCCGAGACCCAGGTGCTGCTCCCGCGGTTCGCCGGTGATCTTGCGGCGCTTCTGCAACAGGCAGCCAATGGCGCGATGGTCGACGATGCCACGTTCAACGATGACGCCGCGGTCACGGTGGTGTGCGCGTCCGAGGGGTACCCGGGTGCGCTGCGCACGGGCGATCCGATCCTCGGCCTTGACGCGGCACGAGCTGTCCCCGGCGTGCAGGTCTTCGCCGCCGGTGTCGGTGCGGGGCCGGATGGCCGGCTGGTCACCGCAGGAGGCCGCGTGCTGAACGTCACCGCGGTCGCACCCACCATTGCCCAGGCGAGCGCTGCGGCGTACACAGCCGTGGGCATGATTACCTGGCCAGGAATGCACGCTCGCGCCGACATCGCACGATTCGGCGCCTCGAACACCGAGGAGACACGGTGAAGGTCCTCATCCTGATGGGATCGGCGAACGACCACGACAAGATGGCCCCGGCCGTCGAGATGCTCACCCGTTTCGGCATCGAGCCCGACGTGCGGGTGCTGTCCGCCCACCGCAATCCCACCGCCGTGGCCGAGTTGGCCTCGACTGCCCGCGAGAACGGTTACGTCGCCTTCATCTGCGGCGCCGGGATGGCCGCGCACCTTGCGGGCGTGGTCGCGGCGCACACCACGCTGCCCGTGGTGGGCGTTCCTCTGTCGGGCGGCGGGCTCGACGGGGTCGACGCGCTCTACTCAACGGTGCAGATGCCTCGCGGCATCCCCGTGGCCACCGTGGCCATCAACGGATCGATGAACGCAGCGATCCTCGTGGCTCAGATGCTCGGCATCAACGACCCGGCCATCGCCGAGTTGCTCGCCGAGCACAAGCGCGAAATGGCCGGAGCCTGATCACTTCTCGGCCTCGTCGAACGCCCAGCCGGCGTGTACCGGGTTCGAGATCTCGGGCAGCGGTGCCGGGTCGTCGACGTGCATCTCCCGCTCGCGGGCCTTCACTCGCGCCCGAATCGACCGCTTCGACAACGTCGGCGTGGACTTGGCCGCCCGCACTCCCGATGCGGCCACGGCGCAGGTCACACACATCGGCAGCTTCTGCCCGCGCGGGAACACCAGGCACTCGCGGCAGAATTCTGCGCCGCAGCGACCACAAAGGTTCTCGCTCAAAATGAAGGGATGTCGGATGCAAACTCGCGCCATATCTCTCTGCATATCGGCGCCGGACCGACGAGACTTGACGGCTGCGGAAGGACGGATCCTGTGGCACCCGGTGTGAGCATCCCCAACGTGCTGGCGGCGCGCTATGCGAGCGCGTCGATGGTCGAGCTGTGGTCGCCCCGCGAGAAGGTGGTGCTCGAGCGGCGTCTCTGGATCGCCGTGCTCCGCGCCCAGCACGCGGCGGGCATCGAAGTGCCCGAGGGCGTCATCGCGGCCTACGAGGCGGTGGTCGACGACGTCGATCTCGACGCCATCGCGGCCCGCGAGCGCATCACCCGCCACGACGTCAAGGCCCGGATCGACGAGTTCTGCGCACTCGCGGGCCACCAGCACATCCACAAGGGCCTCACGTCGCGCGACCTCACCGAGAACGTCGAGCAGCTGCAGATCCGAGCTGGCTTGGTGCTGGTGCGCGACCGTATGGTCGCGGGGCTTGCCGCACTGGCCCGCCGCGCCGCCGAGTTCTCCGATCTCGCGATGGCTGGTCGCAGCCACAACGTCGCCGCGCAGACCACCACGCTGGGCAAGCGGCTGGCAACGGTGGGCGAAGAGTTGTTCGAGGCCTACGAGCGCGTCGAGCACCTCATCGGGCATTACCCGCTTCGCGGTCTCAAGGGCCCGGTCGGCACTCAGCAGGACCAGCTCGACCTGCTCGGGGGCGATGCTGCGCAACTCGGCATCATCGAAGATGCCGTGGCCGAGCACCTCGGGTTCCGTCGTGTGCTGAACAGCGTCGGGCAGGTGTATCCCCGCTCGCTCGATTTCGACGTGGTAGCCGCGCTGGTGTTCGCCACGGCGGCCCCGGCGAACTTCGCCACGACGCTGCGATTGATGGCCGGTCACGATCTCGTCACCGAAGGGTTCAAGCCCGGCCAGGTCGGTTCCTCGGCCATGCCGCACAAGATGAACACACGCAGCTGCGAGCGCATCAACGGGCTCGCGGTGGTGGTGCGCGGGTATCTCACCATGTGCAACGCGCTGGTCGGCGAGCAGTGGAACGAGGGCGACGTCAGCTGCTCGGTGGTGCGCCGGGTCGCGTTGCCCGACGCGTTCTTCGCCACCGACGGGCTCTACGAGACGTTCCTCACGGTGCTGGCCGAGATGGGCGCGTACCCCGCGGTGATCGCTCGCGAGCTCGACACCTACCTGCCGTTCCTCGCGACGACCAAGATGTTGATGACCGCGGTGCGCCACGGCGTCGGCCGTGAAATCGCGCACGAGGTCATCAAGGAGCATGCGGTGGCCACGGCGCTGCATCTTCGCGAGTCGGTCGATGCCGAGAACGATCTGCTCGACCGTCTTGCAGCCGACGAACGGCTCCACCTCGACCGGGCCACCTTCGCCGAGGCGCTCGCGTCGCCGATCGAGTTCACCGGCGCGGCCCGCGCGCAGGTGGCCTCGTTCGTGGCGCGCGTCGAATCCCTCGCGGCGCGTCATCCCGACGCGGCGCGCTACGTACCCGAACCGATTCTCTGAGGTTTCCCATGACGGTTTCCCTGCCCCGGCTTTACTCCGGCAAGGTTCGCGACGTCTACGACGCCGGCGGCGACCGACTGCTGATGGTCGCCTCCGACCGCATCTCGGCGTTCGACGTCGTGATGCACGAGCCGGTGCCTGACAAGGGCCGGGTGCTCACCGCGATGTCCGTGTTCTGGTTCGAACTGTTCGCCGATCTCGCGCCGAGCCATCTGGTGTCGGCCGACGCGACCGACTTCCCCGAAGGATCGGGCCCCGAGACGGTCGGCCGCTCGATGCTGTGTCGTCGCGCCGACATGTTGCCCATCGAGTGCATCGTCCGCGGGTACCTCTCGGGCTCGGCCTGGAAGGAGTACCGCACCTCGGGCACGATGCACGGCGTCGCGCTGCCGGCCGGCCTGCGCGAATCCGACAAGTTGCCCGAGCCGGTGTTCACACCGTCGACCAAAGCCGAGTCGGGCCACGACGTCAACATCTCCTTCGACGAGGCGGCCGAGCTCGTCGGGGCCGACGTCGCGACCCGGGCCCGCGATCTCTCGCTCGCCCTCTACACCCGGGGCGCCGAGTGGGCAGCGGCGCGCGGCATCATCATCGCCGATACCAAGTTCGAGCTCGGCTTCATCGACGGCGAGCTGGCGGTGGCCGACGAGGTGCTCACCCCTGATTCGTCGCGGTTCTGGCCGGCTGACGCGTGGGCGCCTGGCGCGACCCCGCCCTCGTTCGACAAGCAGCCGGTGCGCGACTACCTCGAGACACTTGTGATCGACGGCGCGCCGTGGGCCAAGACGCCCCCGCCGCCGCCGTTGCCCGAAGCGGTGCTCCAGGCGACCCGCGACCGGTACCGCGAGGCCTATGAGCGCATCACCGATCGGTCGTTCGCCGATTGGCCGGGTGCCGTGTGATGAACCGCCGCGCGTAACAACGTTCACGTCTCGGGGTGCCAGTAGCGGAGATGCCATGTGGCAGAGTGATCGCATGATCTTCTCGGTGCTCGTCGAGGTCCAGCTGCGTCCCGGGGTCGCCGATCCCCAAGGGTCCACCATCGAACGTTCCCTCCCCGCGCTCGGCTTCGGCGGGGTGGTCGGTGTGCGCGTGGGCAAGGCCATGCGGTTCACCCTCGACTCGGCCGACGCCGCCGCGGCGCAGGCCGAGGTGGCGGAGATGTGCGACCGGTTCCTCACGAACCCGGTGATAGAAGACGCGGTGATCACCGTGACCGAAGCAGCCGGCGTATGAGCCCACGCGTCGGAGTGGTGCTCTTCCCGGGCTCGAACTGCGAACAAGATGTCGTCGAGGCGATCGAGTCGCTCGGCGGTGAGGCCGGGGTGATCTGGCACGGTGCCACGGAGCTCGGCGACGTCGACGCGATCGTGCTGCCCGGCGGGTTCGCCTATGGCGACTACCTGCGACCCGGGGCGATTGCCCGGTTCTCGCCCGTCATGGGCCCCGTGGCCGACTTCGCGCGAGCAGGCGGGCCGGTGATCGGCATCTGCAATGGATTCCAGGTGCTCACCGAAGCGGGGCTGCTTCCGGGCGCGCTGCAGAAGAACGCCGGGTTGAAGTTCCTGTGTAGGTCGGTCACGGTTCGCGTGGAAAGCACACGGAGCGCGCTGACGAACCAGGCGGAAGTTGGGCAGAAGCTCACGATTCCAATCAATCATTTCGAGGGCAACTACACCTGCGACGAGCGCACCATCGCCGAGCTGCGCGACGACGACCGCATCCTGTTCACCTATGTGGACAATCCCAACGGGTCGACCAGTTCGATCGCCGGGATCTGCAACGCGGCGCGCAACGTGGTGGGGCTGATGCCACACCCCGAGCGCGCGTGTCACCCACTCTTGGGGGGGACCGATGGTGCCATCGTGCTGCGTTCCCTCCTCGCCGCGGCCGGCGCCCGGTCGGGCATCTGATCAGGCACTACGGCTGATGCCGGCGCGCTCGAGCATGCCCGGCGACACCCCGACCGCCCGCCACGCGGCGTACGAGATGCCCTCGCTCTCGCTGGAGGACTTGACCGCGGCGATGTGCGCGCGCAAGAACTCGGCGGTCGTCACAGCTCGGAGATGACGTGGTGAGCGGGTCCGTTGACTAGGTTCGACTCCATGACCGAACCCATCCACCGCGCGCTCGGGCTCACGGACGACGAAGCGGTGTCGATCGAAGCGATCCTCGACCGGGAGCCCAATCACCTCGAGCTCGCGATGTTCGCCGTGATGTGGTCGGAGCACTGTTCCTACAAATCGAGCCGGCTGCACCTGCGCCGTCTCCCGACCGAAGCCCCATGGGTGCTCGTTGGTCCTGGTGAGAACGCCGGCGTGGTCGACGTGGGCGACGGCATCGCCGCGGCCATCCGCATCGAGAGCCACAACCACCCCTCGGCGATCGAGCCCTACCAAGGTGCGGCCACGGGCGTCGGCGGCATCCTGCGCGACATCTTCACGATGGGCGCGCGGCCGATCGCCCTCATGGACCCCCTGCGATTCGGTCCGCTCGATGACCCTCGCAGCCGATGGATCGCCGAGGGTGTCGTGTCCGGCATCTCCGGTTACGGCAATGCGGTGGGCGTGCCTACCGTGGGCGGCGAGATCGTGTTCGACGCCACGTACAAGGGCAACCCGCTCGTCAACGTGCTGTGCCTGGGCGTGCTCCCAACTGATCGCCTGGTGCTCGGTCAGGCGAGCGGGGTCGGCAACCTCGCCGTGCTCCTCGGTTCGTCCACGGGCCGCGACGGTATCGGCGGGGTGAGCGTGCTCGCATCCGCCGGGTTCTCTGACGACGAGAGCGAATCGGCCAAGCGCCCGAGCGTGCAGGTGGGTGACCCCTTCGAGGAGAAGCGCCTCATCGAGGCCTGTCTCCAACTGCTCGACGAGCACCTCGTCGTCGGCATTCAGGACCTCGGCGGCGCGGGCATCACCTGCGCGACCAGTGAGACCGCTTCGCGCGGTGGCGTTGGCATGGACGTCGACGTGACGGCCATCCCGACCCGCGAACCGGGCATGGAGCCGTTCGAGATCATGACGAGCGAGTCCCAGGAGCGCATGCTCGCGATCGTCGAGCCGGTGGGGCTCGACCGGGTCCTCGCGATCTGCGAGCGCTGGGAAGTGCGGGCCTCGGTCATCGGCGTGGTCACCGACGGCGACCGCCTACGCATTCGCGACGGATTCGAAGGCGAGGTGCTGGCCGACGTGCCGGCGTCGTCGTTGCACGACGCGGCGCCCCTGTACGACCGGCCCCGGCAGGCTCCCGGCCCTTCCTCTGCGCCTGGTCCCGATTCGGTGGCCGCGCCGGCCGATGCCGGCGCGGATCTCGTCGCGATGCTCACCGACACGTCGTGGGTCTCGTCGCAGTACGACCACCAGCTGTTCCTCAACACCGTGGTCGGCCCGGGCGGCGATGCCACCGTGTTGCGGCTCAAGCACCCCGGCACGGGTCACGACACCGGCCGCGCGCTGGCGATCACCGTCGACGGCAACCATCGCTGGTGTGCCGTGGATCCACGACGTGGCACGGCGCTCACCGTTGCCGAGTCGGTGTTGAACCTGGCGTGCGTGGGCGCGCGTCCGCTCGCCGTGGTCAACTGCCTCAACTTCGGCAACCCCGAGAACCCCGAGGTCATGTGGCAGCTGTCCGAGGCCATCGACGGCATGGCCGATGCGTGCCGGGCTTTCGGCGTTCCGGTCATCGGCGGCAACGTCAGCCTCTACAACGAGTCGGCGGGCGTAAGCATCGACCCCACCCCGGTGGTGGGGCTGCTCGGACTGGTCGACGATCTCACCGCGGTTCCCCCGGGGGCACGGCTCACCGAAGGCCACCGCATCCTGCTGCTCGGGCCCGACACCTCGAACCTGGCCGGCTCGCGGTGGGCTGCCGATCGCGGCGCTCGCGGCGGCTCGCTCGACCCGCTCGGTTATGAGGTCCACACCGCTGTGGCCGACCTCACCCGGGCGTTGGTCATCGGTGGCCTCGCGTCGGGCGTGCACGACGTGTCGGTCGGTGGGCTCGGCGTGGCCCTGGCCGAGATGGCCGTGAGCTCCGGCGTTGGCTTCTCTGTGGCCCGCATCGCCGATCATCGTGCGCTGTTCGCCGAGGGCCCGTCACGGGTGATCGTGGTGGTCGCCCCCGACATGCTGGCCACCGTGGTGGCCATGGCCGAGCACGCCAGTGTTGCGGTGACCCGCCTCGGGCTCGCCACCGGCGACCGTCTCGTGATCAAGGGCCTCGTCGATGTCGGCCTGGCCGACGCAACCACGCAATGGCGCGATCGGCTACCGCTGGCGTTCGGCTCGGGCTCCACCCACTGAGCCCTTTCGCGCCGCCCGTTGTGAGGTCTCTGGCCCGCATCGTGAACGCCCGACGGCCGACCCTCATAGAATGATCGCGTGACCGAGTACCTCCCCTCTGGCCCAGTTGATGCGGAGGACCCGACCGCAGCTGCTTCCCCCTCCGATCCTGCCTCGCTCGACCTGGTCGACGACTCGCCCAAGGAGGCCTGCGGGGTCTTCGGGGTCTACGCCCCGGGCAAGGCGGTCGCCCACGTCACCTACCTCGGCCTGTATGCGCTGCAGCATCGCGGGCAGGAATCCGCGGGCATGGCCGTGAGCGACGGCCAGCTCGTCACGGTCGTGAAGGACATGGGTCTCGTGTCCACCGTCTTTGACGACCGCGTGCTGGCCGCGCTGCCGGGGGGCCACGCGATCGGCCACGTGCGCTACTCCACCACCGGTACGAGCGTGTGGAACAACTCACAGCCGGTCTATCGCGGTGCGCCCGCCGCAGAGTTCGCGCTCGGTCACAACGGAAACCTGGTGAACACGGACGAGTTGGCCGAGGAGGCCGGCATGTTGCCCGGCACGGTGGGTAGCGACAGCGACGTGCTGGCCGAACTCCTGGCGCTCGACATCGGCGCGAACGCGCACGACTCGCCGCAGCCGGGCCAGCCGGCGCATCTCGAGCGAGCGCTGCTCAACGTGCTGCCGCGTTTGCGTGGGGCGTTCTCGTTGGTCCTCATGGACCAACAGCGAGTGTTCGGTGTTCGCGACCCCAACGGGTTCCGTCCGCTGTGCCTCGGTCGGCTCGACAACGGTTGGGTACTCGCGTCTGAGTCCCCCGCGCTCGATGTCGTCGGTGCGCACTTTGTGCGCGAGCTCGAGCCGGGCGAAATGGTGGTCATCGACGAGACCGGCTGGCGTTCGGTCCGTCCCTTCGCCGCCGAGGCCGTCGATCCCCGCCTGTGCCTTTTCGAGTTCGTGTACTTCGCCCGGCCCGACGCGCGGCTCTACGGCAAGATCGTCCATGAGGCCCGTGTGCGCATGGGTGAGCAGCTGGCCGAGCAGGCTCCGGCCGATGCTGATCTCGTGATGGGCGTGCCCGAATCGGGCATTCCCGCGGCCGAGGGGTTCGCTCGACGCAGCGGCATCCCGTACGGCCAGGGCCTCGTCAAGAACCGCTACATCGGGCGCACGTTCATCGCCCCGACCCAGGAGCTGCGTGCGCTCGGTGTGCGCATGAAGCTCAATCCGTTGCGCGACAACATCGTGGGCAAGCGCCTCATCGTTATCGACGATTCCATCGTGCGTGGCACCACCACGCGGGCCATGGTCGGCATGCTCCGCGAGGCGGGCGCGGCCGAGATCCACATGCGCGTGTCGTCGCCTCCCTATCGCTGGCCCTGCTACTACGGCATGGACACCGGAAGCCGCGGCGAGCTGCTCGCGGCGAACCTCACGGTCGAAGAGATCCGCGACTACCTCAACGTCGACACGCTGGCGTACCTCCAGCTCGACCGCCTTGTCGACGCGGTCGGCGCGAAGGGCGCGGGGTTCTGCGATGCGTGCCTCACGGGTACGTACCCGGTGTCGATCCCGGTCGCGTTGACCCGGTCGTCCGAGGTGGCGGTCGCACCGCCTGCACCTGGCATCATGGACTCGTTGTTCAGCAGCGCGTTCGCGCCGGTCGATCTCTGACATGGGCGAGACCTACGAAGGTGCCGGAGTTTCGATCGCCGCCGGCGACGACGCGGTGGCGCGGATCAAGCCGCTGGTGCGTTCCACGTATCGCCCTGAGGTGATCGGCGACATCGGCGGGTTCGGTGGCCTGTTCGACATAGCGTCGTTGGGGTACGACCACCCGGTGCTCGTGTCGAGCACCGACGGCGTCGGCACCAAGGCTCTCGTCGCACAGCAGTTGCAGCGCTTCGACACCATCGGGCTCGACCTCGTCGCAATGTGCGTCGACGATCTCGTGTGCCAGGGCGCGCAGCCGTTGTTCTTCCTCGACTACATCTCCATCGGGCGCCTCGATCCCGAACAGGTCGAAGCGCTGGTCACCGGCATCGCCGCCGGATGCCGTTTGGCCGGTTGCGCGCTCATCGGTGGCGAGATGGCCGAGCATCCCGGCGTCATGAAGCCCGGCGAGTTCGACCTCGTCGGTTTCGCGGTTGGCGTCGCCGAGCGCAACAAGTTGGTCACCGGTCGCGAGGTCACCGCCGGCGACGCGCTCATCGGGATTCCCTCGCCCAACCTGCGCAGCAACGGGTTCTCGCTGGCCCGCCGCGTGTTCTTCGACGTTGCGGCGCGCGACGTGCACGGGCCGGCGTGGAGCGATGCGGATCGTTCCCTCGGGGATGTGCTGCTCGAGCCGTCGGTCATCTACGCGCCCGCCGTGCTCGCCACGATGCGCGAGGTCGAAGTGCGTGCGGTCGCCCACATCACCGGCGGTGGCATCCCCGGCAACCTGAATCGCGTGCTGCCCGCCGATGCCGACGCGCGGGTCGACGCGAGCACGTGGGAGTCGCCGCGGATCTTCGCCGAGCTCGAACGCCTCGGCTCGATCGATCGTGACGAGATGCGCCGCGTCTTCAACTGCGGCATCGGCATGGTGCTCGTGGTGCCCCAACACGAAGTGGGCGCGGCGATTTCGGCGCTCGACGCGCACGGTCACGCGGCGCGAGTGATCGGCGAGATCGTCCCCGGCACGGGCCTCGTGCACATCGACAACTGACCGGCCCGCAGCCCGTTCGCTTAGCCTGAGCGCATGGCCAACGAAGCGCTCGTCGCGCACCTTCTCGAGCACTCGGTCCGCACCGGCGACTTCACGTTGAAGTCGGGGCGCAAGAGCACGTGGTTCATCGACTCGAAGCAGACGGTTTGCCGGCCCGAGGGGATCATGCTCGTGGCCAACGCGGCACTCGCCGTGATCCCCGCCGACGTCACTGCGATCGGTGGCCTCACCATGGGCGCTGACCCGGTCGCGTTCGGCATCGCAGCCGTGGCCGCCACGCGAGGGCGTGCGCTGCGCAGCTTCAGCATCCGCAAGGAGGCCAAGGACCATGGCGTGCAGGGCCG
>CAFBOS010000003.1_pt1 | contig 37933 bp, 31 predicted proteins | sample 7269521 | NCBI WGS metagenome assembly CAFBOS01 (sample SAMEA6814119, study PRJEB35770) | uncultured Microthrixaceae bacterium | biome: Freshwater; feature: Freshwater reservoir; material: water | place: Czech Republic | collected 2017-07-26 | depth 30m m | reverse complement strand
CGACGCCTGGGAGCGCGCCCGCAACGGCGAGGCCGATCCCGCGCCCAGCGCCGCTCCGGCGGCCGACGGCGCTCCGGCCGACGACGAGCCAACCGACGACGCGCCAGCCGACGACGCTCCAGCCGACGACGCGCCAGCCGACGACGCGCCAGCCGACGACGCGCCAGCCGATCCCGCGCCCAGCGCCGCTCCGGCGGCCGACGACGAGCCAGCCGATGCAGATGCCCCCGTGGCCGAGGCAGAATCGGCGGATGAAACCGACAGCACCGCTCCGGCCGATCACTGACGACGAGGTCGCGACCTTTTGGCGCGACGGCGTCGTGTGCCTGCGCCAGGTGCTACCCCAGGCCTTGCTCGAGTCCATGGCCGGGCCGCTCGAAGATGCGCTCGGCGGCGCCGCCGTAACCAACCTGTCGACAATGGGTGACGATCTCGAGCGCCACGCTGGCGCGGTCCGGCTCGTCGACGAGAACGTGCGCGCCGCGCCCGTGCCGCGCGGTCACTTCAAGGCCGGGACCGACCATTGGTGCGACCAACCCGAGTTCCTGGCGTTCGCGACGCGCTCACCCCTCGGCCCGATCGTGTCGCGCCTGCTCGGCAGCGCGCAGGTCCGCCTGTACGAGGACAGCGTGCTCGTCAAGGAACCCGGCACCCACGAGAAGACCGCGTTCCACCAGGACATGGCCTACTTCCATCTCGCGGGCGAACTCGTGTGCACCACCTGGGTGCCGCTCGACTCGGTGCGCGCCGAGTCGGGTGCGGTCCGCTTCGTGGTCGGCTCCCATCGTGATCGCACGCGGTACAAGCCGAACATGTTCGTGACCACGATGACGCTGCCCGACACGATCGGCGCCGAAGTCCCCGACTACGACGACGACCAACCCGAACAGATCGGCCGCGCGCGCATCGTGAACTTCGACACTGAGCCGGGCGACATCACCGTGCACCACGCTCGCACTATCCACGGCGCCTACGCGAACGCGAGCGCCACCCAACGCCGTCGCGCCATCTCTGTGCGCTACGCGGGCGACGGCACCACGTTCGTGCCGGTGGCCGGCGGCTTCCCGAAGCCGCACCATGCGCACCTGCACGTCGGCGACCCGCTCGACGATCGGGCCAGCCCGCTCGCCTGGCCCCGCGACTGAGCCTGCAGTCGCTATCGCTCCAGGTGGGCGAGCAGTGCGTCCTCGAACGTCCAGTCGAACTCGAGGCTCACGTCGAGCCCCGCACGCCGGAACCACGCATAGGTCTGCTCGACCATTGCCGGGAACGTGTACTCGGGCACCCATCCGATGTCGATCTTGAGGCGCTCGATCGAGAACAGCGTGCTCGAGTTCCACCGATGCAGGTTCGGGGCGAGTCGCTGGATGAGACGCGACAACATGAACATGCGACGCGACTCAGCCGCCCGCGCCTTCGCGTCGTCGCTCGTGCGGATGTCGATCAGCGCAGTCGCCGCGCGACCTTCGTCGAGCCGCACGCGGCCGTCCCACAGATCGTCCATCACCGATGATGGGATGAACACCTTGCGGGCCTCGATGCCCACGACGTCGGCGAACGTGTCAACGTAGCCGTTGTCGCTGTGGTACTGCCCGCCGGTGAGGTTGTACCGCTTGCCGAAGGTGATCGGGCGGCCCATCATCATGCGAAGCGCGCGTGCCTGGTCATCGACGTGACCTACCTGGCCGAGCGTGGAGCCGTCGCCCGGGATGAACACCGGCCGCTTTTGTAGCAGGCGGGCAAACATCCGCTGCTCGCGATCGGGCATCACGTTGTTCGGCCCGAAGACCATGGAGAACGGCACGATCGTGGCCGGAAAGCCCGTGCTGCGGTGCTCGCGGATGAGCTCGTCCTCGCACAACAACTTGTGCAGGCCGTACTCGTTCTGGCGCGGCCCCCGATCGACCGGATGGTCCTCGCTGATGGGCAGCACGCCCGACGGCGAGTAGATGACCGTGCTCCCCGCGAAGATGTAGTGCCCGGTCCGCCCGCGGAACAGCTCGACCATGAGGCGCACGTCCTCGGGGTGGTACGCGCTCATGTCCTGAACACAGTCGAACTCCTCCCCGCGGAAGACCTCGCGCATGCGCTCGTGATCGGTGCGGTCACCGATCAGCCGGCGCACCGAGCGAGGGATGTCCGCGGCGGTCTTGCCCCGGTTGAGGATCGTGACGTCGTGACCGGTGCGCACCAACTCGTGCACGAGTGCGAGCCCGTTGAACTGCGTGCCGCCCATGACCAGGACCTTCATAACGTGTGCTCCTCGGAGATCGGCAGTTCGGCGGGGATCGCGCTCATCGCAGTAGTGCGTCCGCGAGTAGGCGGTACTCCGCGAGCGGGAGGTCGCCCATGTTGCTTGGAAGCAGCTGCACGGCGACGTGCGACGCACCCGCGTCGAGGTGCGCCCGCACCCGCGCGCATACCTGCTCGAGCGTGCCCCACGCGACGATCGCGTCGATGAACCGGTTGCTCCCGCCGTTGTCGATGTCGTCGCGCGTGAAGCCCTGGCGCAGAAAGCTGTTCTGGTAGTTCGGCTGGGCCAGGTAGCCCGCGAGGTGCATGCGCGCGACTCGACGAGCCTCGGCCGGGTCGGTCTCGATCACCAGCTTCTGATCGGGCGCGAGGATCGGTTTCGCGCCGAGGATCGATCGGGCGGACGCGGTGTGCTCGGGAGTCGTGAGGTACGGGTGGGCGCCGTCGGCGTGCGAGCCGGCGAGCTCGAGCATCTTCGGCCCGAGCGCCGCGATGACCCGGCGGCCGCGTGTGGACGGCGCGTACGCGGAGAACGGCGCCGCATCCATGGCCTCGAGGTAGGCGCGCATGGTGGCGAGCGGTTTCGTGTAGTGGCCGCCGCGCACGTCTTCGACGAGCCACTGATGACTCACGCCGAGGCCGAAGAGGAACCGCCCGGGGAACGCTTCGTCGAGGGTGCGCTGGCCGTTGGCCGACGCGACGGCGTCGCGGTTGTGAATGGGCGCGATGCCCGTGGCCACCACCAGCTGGTCGGTGGCGCCCAGCAACAACGTGCTGTTCACCAGCGCGTTGCGATTGGTGGCCTCGGGGACCCAGATCGCGTCCCAGCCCATCTGTTCGATCTCGGCCGCGGCCTCTTTGGCCCGCGACCACGGCTGGCGGTCGAGCGCAAAGGTCCACAAGCCGAACCGGCCGAGGGGCGGCGGTTCCGCGAGCGTGTCGGGCTCGGTCATGGCTACCAACCGTTCCAGCGAAGATGCGAGCGGCCGCGATCGGCTCGCTTGAACTGCGTGCCGATCGTGTAACCGATCGGGAACAGCCCCGCTTGTGTGTTGTGGTCGTACGGGATGCCGAGCAGTTCGGCCATCTCGCGTTCGCGGTAGAGCGACACGGTGGTCCAGGCGCTGCCGAGCCCTCTCGACCGCAGCGCAAGCATCAGGTTCCACACGCCGGGCAGGATCGATCCCCAGCGACTGGCCTGCGTGAAGGTCGACGCACCGTCGAGACGAGCTTCGATGGTGGGCACCAGCAGCACGGGCGCGTCCTGCATCCGATCGTGCAGGAACATGACCGACTCGCTCATGCGCTCCTGGGCACGTGCGTCGCCGCCCGGGTTGTAGGGGCTCTCACCGGTGCGGTCGCGATCGATGTGGTCGCGCATGCCGCGGCGATAGAGGTCGGCCATGGCGACCTTCAACGCCGGGTCGTCGACGCACACCCAGCCCCAGTTCTGCTGGTTGCTGCCGTTCGGGGCCTGGAACGCAAGCTGGGCGCAGCTCTCGACCACGTCGCGCGGCACCGGCCGGTCGTAGTCGAGCCGCTTGCGAACCGAGCGGGTGGTGGCGAGCAAATCATCGGGCGCGAGTTCGAGGATCATGACGCGACACTACGCAAGCCCAGCCAGGCGAGTGCGTGGGACGTGGGCACGGGCGCTCGACCGTGACGCCGCCCCAAAGCGACCGCTTCTTCCACCAACTCGACGTTGGTCGGCATGCGGTCACCGTTGTAGGACTCGAGCCCTACATGGAGGTGCCCGCCACGGCTCACCGCGAGCTCGGCGATGCCGCACACGAACAGGTCAGAGCCCATCGCAGAGACGCCCCAAGGGATCGGGCACTCCCCGAGGATCTCGAGGTACGCGTCGAGCGCCTTCTCGGTGGGTGGCAGGCCGAAACGGGCCGGCTTCATGCCGTTGCGCCCGGTACCCGGATACCCGCCGTGCCCGGCCATGTAGAACTTGAGCCACGCACCCGGCGGCATCTGGCCGGCCTCCCAGTAGGCGACCACGGTGTGCAGGAAGGTCGGCTCGAAGATCGCGAATGTCGGCGCGAGCTGGTGCTCCCAGCACAGATCGATCAGGTGCGCTATGTACGCGTAACTGTTGTCGTATACGGACTCACTCGGTGCCGGCCGGCCGTCGGGCAGGCGAACTCCGAGGTTGGTGGAGCCGGCGTCGATCGGCCCGATCTGGGTGAGGCCGCGTTCGGCAAGCGCGACGACGTGGCCCCATCGCTCGTCCCAGGTGCCTTTGCCACCGACGGTCGGATAAAGCAACGCGCCCGGCACTTCGGCGAGCACGCGGGCGAAGATCTCGGCGTACGCGTCGACGTCGACGTTGCTCGTGGCGCCGTCGGGTTCGTGCGGGTGAACCACAGCGGCGCCGGCGTCGAAGCACGCGACCGCGTCATCGACGATCTCGTCGGCGCTACGCGGGACGTTCGGGTTGTCGTCCTTACGCACGACGCCGTTGATCGCGGCGTCGATGAACAGCTCGTCCCCCATCGACCGAGTCTCGCACGCGCTGCGCCTTAGCGCATCCGACCCAGCGGCACCTATGGTGCCCGGAGATGGAGACCTCGGTCCAGAAGCCGTCGGGTGCGGCGGCGCGCCACGCGTGGCTGGTGCTGGCAATGGTCATCAGCACTGCGGTGCTCACCGGAATCGGCCTGTCGATCATGTCGGTGGCCTTCCCCGAGATCCGCAAGGCGTTCCCCGGCGCGTCAGCCGCCCAGCTTTCGTGGATCAACAACCTGTTCACCATCGTCAGTGCGGCCACGCTGGTGCCGAGTGGCGTGCTCGCTGATCGGTTGGGTCGCAAAAAGATGATGCTGATCGGCATCGCGATCTTCACCGCGGGTTCGTTCATCGGCGCGCTCGCCCCGAGCCCCGCGTGGATCATGGTCGGCCGAACGGTGCAAGCGCTCGGTTCATCCGCCTACACGCCGGCCGGCGCGGCACTCCTCATCTCGGCGTTTCCTCCCGAGAAGCTCGCCACGGCGATCGGCGTGTGGTCAGTTACCGGCGGCGTGTCGGCCGCGCTCGGCCCGTCGGTTGGTGGATTCGTGATCGACCGCGGCGGGTGGCAATGGGCGTTCTGGATCAACATCCCCATCGGTCTCCTGGTGCTGCTGATCGGCCCGCGGGTGCTCACCGAGACGGCGACCGACCGCACCAAGCGCATGCCCGATCTCGCGGGAGTGTTCCTGATCATGGCAGGCGTCTCGACGATCACGTTGGGCGTGGTGCAACGCAAGACCCAACCCGGCTGGGGTTGGCTCGGCGCGAAGACCTGGCTGTGCTTCGTCGTGGGCACGGCGATCCTCACGTGGTTCATCCTTCGCTGCAAGCGACGGGAGGCCCCACTGTTGCAACTCGACCTGTTCCGAATACACAACGTCCGGGTCGGCGTCGCGGGCACGTTCGTGATCGCGCTGGCGTGGTTCGCGCTCAACTGGGCGCTCGTGCAGCACGCGATCAACGTGTGGCACTGGACCGTCTTCAAAGCCGGTGTGTCAACCGCCCCGATCTCGTTGTTCTCCGGGCTCACCGGAGTGCTCAGCGGCCGAGTAGCGCACAAGTTCGGCCATCAGCGCTTCATCTTGGTCGGGTCGCTCGGCACGATTGCCACGTCGGTCTTCTTGTGGTTCGCGATGGGCAACGAGCCTGCGTTGTGGACCGCGATCGTGCCGGGCTCCATGCTGCTCGGCCTCTCGACCGGCCTGGTGTTCCCGTCGTACATCGCAACGACGCTGCTCGATATACCTGTGGAGCGCCACGCGGTCGGGAGCTCCGTCAACTTCATGGTGCAGCGCATCGGCACCACGTTCGGCACGGCGCTGGCCATCACGTTCATCGCCGGGAGCACGGGTACACGCGGCCTGCGCGAGTCACTCGTCGTCACCATCATCGGCTGCTCGATCTGCTTCGCCCTCGGCTTTCTCGTGCGACGCCCCAAATTCGCCGACGCATAGGTGCGAACACCGCTCGTTGACCAAACGCGCAAGACTCCGGCTCACGACATGCCAGGGAGCACGATGCGCGGCTTGATGCAGGATCACCAACTCGGACTCGATCACCTCTTCTACCGGGCCGAACGCCTATTCCCGAAGAAGATGATCGTCTCGAACACCCCACGTGGCATCGAGCGAACCACCTACGGCGAGTGGGCAACTCGCACCCGACGCCTCGCTGCGGTGCTCGATGCACTCGGCATCTCGTCCGACGGCCGGGTCGCGACGTTCGCCTGGAACAGCGCCCGCCACCTCGAGCTGTACTTCGCCCCTGGGTGCACCGGCCGGGTCGCTCACACCTTGAACCTGCGGCTCTTCCCCGAACAGCTCACCTACATCGTGAACCACGCCGAGGACGAGGTCATCTTCGTCGACAAGTCGCTGTGCGCGCTGCTGTGGCCGCTCGTCGGCACGTTCAACAACGTGAAGCACATCGTGGTCATGGACGACGGCGTGGGGGCCATACCCGACAACGTCGTCGCGCCTCAGGTCCACGACTATGAAACGCTGCTCGCGTCGGTCGAACCGATTGAATTCGCGCCTCTGGCCGACGAGCACCGGGCGGCGGCCATGATGTACACGAGCGGCACCACGGGAAACCCCAAGGGCGTCGTGTACTCGCACCGGTCGATATTCCTGCACACCATGGCGGCCATGACCACCGACATGCTCGGCGTGAGCGAGACCGACGTCATCCTGCCGGTCGTGCCGATGTTCCACGCGAACGCGTGGGGCCTCGCGCATGCCGCAGTGGCCACCGGTGCCACGTTGATCATGCCTGGCCCCGACCTCAGCGCGAAGACCATTGCCGGTCTCATCGAGAGCGAGCGCGTCACGCTCGCGGCCGGTGTGCCCACCATCTGGATGGGCGTGCTCGCCGAGCTCGACGGACGCGACGTATCGAGCCTCCGGGTGATCGCGTGCGGCGGGTCGGCGGTGCCCAAGGCGTTGTCGGAGGGGTTCCGCGCGAAGGTCGGTCTGCCCATCCTGCAGGCGTGGGGTATGACCGAGACCAGCCCACTCGGATCGGTGTGCACCATCAAGTCCTATCTTCGCAACGGCACCGACGATGAGCTCGCGCAACTGCGCACCAGCGCGGGACTCGTGGCAATGGGCGTCGAGTTCCGCCTCGCCGACCCTGACACCGGCGAAATCGTCGCGTGGGACGGCGAGTCCCGGGGTGAGCTCCAGGTGCGCGGGCCGTGGGTCGCGTCGACCTATTACAACGACGACCGCGCCCAGGAATCCTTCACCGACGACGGGTGGCTGAAGACCGGCGACATCGCGGTTGCCGACGAGGAGGGCTACCTGTTCCTCGTCGACCGCACCAAGGATCTGGTGAAGTCGGGCGGAGAATGGATCAGCTCCACCGATCTCGAGAACGAGATCATGGCGTGCCCCAAGGTGAAGGAGGCCGCCGTCATCGGGGTCGCCCACCCGAAGTGGACCGAACGCCCGCTCGCATGCGTCGTCGTGCGCGAGGGCGAGACCCTCACCTCCGAAGAGGTCCTCGCGTTTCTGAAAGGTCGGGTCGCGGCCTGGTGGATGCCCGACGAGGTCGTCTTCATCGACGAGGTGCCGAAGACCTCCGTTGGCAAGTTCTCGAAGAAGACCCTGCGCGAGCGATTCGCCGACCACGTGCTGCCCACCGCCCGCTGACCGGTGTGTCTCAGGGCGTTGGTGACCGTCAGGTCCTTCGTGGCTAGTGTCCTGGGCAAACACGTCAATCGGGAGCGTCCGTCATGCCCATCGCGATCATGCGGCTCAACTTCATCCAGCCCGGCCTCGAACCCAACGAGATGTCTGCTCGCTACAAGGCAGGCATCGACATGGCCGAATGGGCCGACAAGTTGGGGTTCATGGCGATCAGCCACGAGGAGCACCACGGCGCAGCCAACGGCTGGAGCCCCTCGCCGCTCATCACGGCCGGCGCAGTGCTCGCCCGCACGAAGAACATCGGCGTGTCGATCTCGGCGCTGCTCGTACCGTTGCACGATCCGCTGCGCATCGCCGAGGACATCGCGGTGCTCGACCTGCTGAGCGGCGGTCGCCTCAGCGTCATCGCAGGCATCGGCTATCGGCCCGAGGAGTACGCCGCTCACGGCAAGGACTGGGCCGATCGCGGCAAGCTCATGGACGAGTGCATCGACACCATGCTCAAGGCCTGGACCGGTGAGCCCTTCGAGTACCGCGGCACGACCGTGCAGGTCACGCCCATCCCGGTGAGCAAGCCCACGCCGCCGTTCATGCTCGGCGGCACGTCGAAGCCGGCCGCGCGTCGAGCCGCCCGCTTCAAGCTGCCGATCTTCTTCGCCGCCCCGGTGCCCGAGCTCATGGCGTACTACTACGAGCAGTGCCAGCTCGAGGGTTGGCCCGGTTTCGCGATGATGCCGGGCGTCGGGTTCGAGCACCACTTCATCGTGGAGGATCCCGACAAGGCGTGGGCCGAGCTTGGCCATCACCTCTTCCACGAGACCAGCACTTACGCGAGCTGGCAGACCCCCGACATCAAGTCGGCCGTGCACTCGCACGCCACCACTGTCGAGGAGCTGCGCGCCGAGGGCATGTACCGCTTCGTCACCCCCGACGAGATCGTGGCGCAGGCCAAGGCCACCGGGCCCGAGTTCTCGTTCAACCTGCACCCGATGTGTGGGGGCATGCCCATCGACAAGGCGTGGGAGTCGCTGCAGCTCTACGAAGACAAGGTCCTGCCGCAACTGTCGTGAGTGACACCGCGGAAACCCCGATGGAATATCGCTTCCTCGGCGCGTCGGGGCTCAGGGTGTCAGCGTTCGCCCTCGGCACCATGGGCTTCGGTGGCGCGGCTACCGGCGGCTGGGTCGCCACCATCGATGAGCACGCGGCGCGCGAACAGGTGCGCTGCGCGCTCGATGCCGGCGTGAACCTCTTCGACACGGCCAACGGCTATTCCAAAGGCGAGTCGGAACGGCTGCTCGGCCTCGCGCTCGGCCCCGATCGCGACCGGGTCCTCGTGTCGACCAAGGTGCACTCGCGGGTCGGCGACGGCCCCAACGACGCCGGGCAATCGCGCTGGCACGTGATGCGGGCATGCGAGGACAGCTTGCGCCGCCTGGGCACCGACCGCATCGACATCTATCACGTGCACGGGTTCGATGGATGCACGCCGCTCGACGAGACGCTGCGCGCGCTCGACGACCTCGTGCGCGCCGGCAAGGTGCGCTACGTCGCGTGTTCGAACTTCGCGGCGTGGCAGATCACGAAGGCGCTCGGTATCTCCCAGCGGCTCGGGCTCGAACGATTCGTGGCCACGCAGTCGTACTACAGCCTCGTAGCGCGCGAGCTTGAGAACGAGCTGCTGCCCATGTGTGCCGATCAAGGGGTGGGCGTCCTCGTGTGGAGTCCACTGGCTGGTGGGTTCTTGTCGGGCAAGTTCATGCGCGATGCCGACGCGCCGGGCGACACCCGACGCGGAATGATCGGCGAGCTCGGCGTCGGGCACATCGACGTCGAGCGCGGCTACGCGACGCTCGACGTGGCCCGCGAGATCGCGCACGCCCGTGGCGCGTCGGTGGCGCAGGTCGCGCTCAACTGGTTGCGGTCGCGACCCGAGGTGTCCTCGGTGATCATCGGCGCCCGCACCACCGAACAGCTCGCCGACAACCTCGCCGCGGCCACGTGGACGCTCTCCCCCGACGAGGTAGCGCTGCTCGACGCAACGAGCGAACCGGTGCGCCCGTATCCCACCTGGTACCAACGCCAGTTCACCGCCGAACGTTCGAGCCGCAACGGCGCGCCCCCCGGCGCGTTCAGCTACCGCTTCACCACCGACTGAGTGGGCCCGACCCGCTCGGGGTGGCGATGAAGCGTCAGCGCGCGAGGTCGATGCCGTCCTGAGGGGGCGGGGGCTCGGGCTCGTCCGCGGTGACCGGACCCGCGGGGATCGGTGGCCCCGATCGACGACCGACCCGTTCCGCCCAGTCATAGACCGACTCGCCCGAGCGAACCATCTCGGCGGTCTCCTCGCGCAAACCGCCGAGATGGTTCGCACGGTCGATACGCCACGGCCCGGCGCGCAGCGTGAGGTAACTCACGAAGCCGACGGGGATCGGTAGGAAGTACTGCGCGACGCGATAGAGCGGAACCGCGAGGCCGGCGGCGTCGCCATACCCGAACAGCGCGAGCATCGCGACGAGGGTGGCATCGAGAACTCCGAGGCCGCCCGGCGTGATGGGGATCACGGCCGAGACGTTCGCAATGCAGAACGCGACGAGCAAGCTGTCCAGGCGCGCGGTGGTGCCGAACGCGCGCAGGATGAGCCACAAGGACGCCGCGTCGAGCAGCCAGTTCATGGTCGCCCACACGGCGACCCGTCGCATGAGGGGCGGGTCGGCGAGCAACTCGCGCAACCGCGACGCGAGTCGGGTCACGAGCGATCCGATGCGATCCTCGTTGAGGAAACGCGTGCGGCGGGCGATGGAGCGCACGGCGCGTTCGGCCTGCTGTTGTCCACGAACGAGCGCGAGCACGATCGCCCCGAACGCCGCGAGCAGGAACACGCCAGCGAGCGCCATGGTCACGTAGATCGGACGGAACCCCGCCGCGGGGATCGACACCAGCAGGGTCAGCCACAGGATTGCGTTGAGGAGCACTGCGGAGCCCACGCTCGCGGCGACGAGACCGAACCCGGCATCGGCGCCGGGCACGCCCGCGAGGGTGATCATGCGATAGCCCATAGCGGACCCGGCGGCGCTGCCCCCGGGTACGACGTTCGTGATCGCCTTGGTGGTGAGCTGGATGCGGAACAACGTGCCCAGCGATACAGAACCGCGAGGCAGCGCAGCCCGCGTGAGCTGTGCGTAGGCGGCGAGCGACAGCGCCTGCAACGCGAACCCCATCAGGAGGAACGTCGCGCGGACTTCGCTGAGCTTGTTCAGCGCATTGCGGGCGTTCGTGATCGCGGGCAACCCGAAGTAGACGAAGACGAGCAGGAACACCAACAGTTCGATGGTGCCGCGAAGTGTCCGCCGAGCGACCCTGCTCTTGATCCACCGGCGTTTCGGCACCGACGCGTTAGTCACGAGCGAAGCGCGTCAGCCCACACACGCAACTCCCGCGCGACGTCAGGGCCAGCCGGCGTATACATGATCTCGGTGGCGCCACCGGCCACCGCGGTCTCGGCGCGCTCGCGGATCTGGTCGCGCGTACCAACCCATCCCATGGCACCGAGCAACGGGTTCGCGGTGAGCGCAACGAGATCGCGATCGGTGAGCTCGGTCACGTGCCCTTCGTGCGCGGCGAGGTGACGTTCGCCCTCGGGTCGCATTGCTTCGATCGTCTCGAGCCAGGCCGAACCGTTCGGCAGGTTCTTCACCGCGTCGGGGTTCATCTGCCATGCGCCGTGGTACATCACCGCGGACCACGGCCCGATGGCCTCGAGCACGCGCGACGATTGGAGGTCTTCGCCATCGTCGCGCACGGTGCCAGACGTCATCTGGATCGCGGTGTCGAACCCGCTGACCGGACCGTTCATGAACATGAGCCCGTCGGCGACATCACGAGCGATCTGCACGCCTTTCGGACCGAGCGCCGACAGGATCAGCGGCACCTCGATGGGACGCTTCGGCGCCCAGCCTTCGTAGTGGATCATCTGCGTCATTGCCCCGTCGATCTCGACGACGTCGCCGGCGAGCAGGGCGCGCAATTGCTCGAGATAGCGGCGCGTGGCGGCCCACGAAAGGCCCGGCTTGCCCAGCACGTAGCGAGCGGTGGCACCGGTGCCGAAACCACAGGACAAGCGGCCCGGCGCGAGGTGCTCGAGGGTCGCGATGGCCGACGCGGTGGTCATCACGTGGCGCAGGTTCGGCACGGCGACGGCGGTACCGATCTTGATGTCGGTACGGTCGGCGATGCGCGCCAACCACACCCAGACGTCCTGGTACAGCGCAGCGGAGTCGTAGAGCCAGATGCGGTCGTAGCCGAGGTCGGAAGCAAGCTGCGCGTACTCCACGCAGTTCGGACCGGGCGGCATCGCACAGGAATACGTGATGGCAGCCATGACCATCCTTCTCTCAGTCGCTTCGACCGCACGATGGTAGGCCATCGGGGCCACGGTCCTACGCTGTGCACGTGCACGATTGCCTCGCGGTTTGTCCTCCAGGGCTCGAAGAGCTCGTCGCGGACGAGTGGCGTGAACTGCGATTGCGCCCCGGCAAACCCATCCACGGCGGTGTGCCGTTCCGGGCCACCGACCGCGAGCTGTACCTGGCGAACGTGTGGACCAGGTTGGCCACCCGCGTCATCGTCCGCCTCGGAACCTTCGTCGCGAAGTCCTTCGCCGAACTCGAGGCGCGCGCCGCGTCCCTGCCGTGGGACCTCTATCTAACCGATGGCATCACGCCGGTCTTTCGCGTCACGGCCGCGAAATCAAAGCTGTATCACACCGACGCGATCGCCGAACGACTGCATCGGGTCACCGGCACGACACCGGTGATCGAAGATGATGAGCACACTCTCGACCCTGACCGTGTGCAGCTGTTCGTTGTGCGGTTCTCCCACGACAAGGTCACCATCAGCGTCGATAGCTCCGGCGAGAGCCTGCACCGCCGCGGTTGGCGCCAGCAGGTCGCGAAGGCACCGCTGCGCGAGACGCTCGCCGCAGCCATGGTGCGCGCCTCGGGATGGACCGGCCACACCCCGCTCGTCGACCCGCTCTGTGGCTCGGGCACCATCGCGATCGAAGGCGCTCTCGCCGCATGCGGCTACGCGCCGGGCGCGAATCGCACGTTCGCGTTCCAACGCTGGGCGTCGTTCCAACCGGGCACCTGGGCGAGCGTGAACGCAGGGGTCATCAAGGCCGCCACCGATCGTGTGCGGCGACGCGACGTTCCGCCGATCATCGCCGCCGACCGCGACGCCGGTGCAGCGCGCGCCACTCTGGCCAACGCCGAACGCGCCGGCGTGGCCGACCTCATCCAGGTGCGCAACGCGGCGTTGTCGCTCACGATCTCGTCCCTCACGACCCTCGACTTCCCCGGGCTGCTGCTCACCAACCCGCCCTACGGCGAACGCATCGGTGAACGCGGACCACGATCCGGTGCCGGTGTCGGGGGACAGCGCGACCTGCGCGACCTTTACGCGGCGCTCGGTACTGCGGTACGCGAGCAGCTCCCCGGCTGGTCGCTCGGACTGCTCGTGTCCGACATGGTGCTCGCCGGGCAGGTGCGCCTGCCACTCGTCGAGAAGTTCGCCACGTCCAACGGCGGGATCGACGTGTCGATGGTCACCTACGATCCGGGGTCATGACCTATCGAGTGGTGCAATGGACGACCCGCGTCATCGTCCGCGGCTTCGTGTCCTAGGCGACGGCGTAACTCTTTGCGCGCTCGCACCGCCAGGAGCGGCAGAATCGCGCAACAAGTGGCCGACCAGCGCGTTCAGCGGACGTTTGCCTCGGGGTGCACGGTGATGAGCGCGAGGCTGCCGAGGCGATCATGCGCACCGGGGTCGCGCACTTCGACGCGCACGGTGACCGAGCCGGCCGAGCTGGCCAGCAACGTGGCGTGCGCACGCGCCGGGCCGACGCGCACCGGAGCCATGAATCGGATCGACACGCCAGTGATGCGGCCGTCGACCAGTGAACGAGCCGCGTCCTCAGCGAGAAGCGTGTGCAGGCAACCGTGGAGGATGCCCCAAGGGTTTCGGGCGTTGTCGACCATGTCGAGTTCGACGATGCCCGGCTCGACCACGCGTGCACCGAATGTGTCGCTCATCTGCGGCCGCACCCCCGCATGCGAGGACGACTGCCGGAGGATCTCGCCTACGGGGAAGAGTTCGAGGGGTGCGCCGTTCTCTGGTGACAGCGCTCCGTGGTTCGCCGTGGCGTGACCGACGAGGAGGTCACCCTGGCCCTCGTCATAGAGACGGGCCTCGGCCAGCACTTGCGAGCGACCAGCGCGCAAGGTGTGGGCCTCGGTGCGTACCGGCCCGACGCGGGCGTCGGCGAAGATTCGCAGGTCGATGTCGGTGGTGACCACCCAGTTCGGCAGAGCCGAGAACCCAGCGCTCATCCCTACCGCCGAGTCGACGGCGAACGTGAGTGCAGCGAGACGGAGGGCGCCGTCGGCGCCGCGAAGGTCGTCGCGGACCGGCACCCACGTGGTGATGCGCAAGTCGCCCTCGTGACGGGCCGCGATCTCGAACCACGACGACAAGTTGTCCTTGAAACCTTTGGTGAGCACCGCAGCCCTTCATGTCGACATGCCCGGCCGGAGGAGTGCGCCGCGAGGCGTACCGACCCAGCACCAAAGCATGAAATCTGGATCGTAGGCCGCGCAGGCTCCCCGGTAGCCTTTGGCCCATGTCCGATGCCCCGAATGCTGCGCCGTATCCGAAAGTCGAGCCCAAGCCCGACTTCCCCGCGATCGAGCGCCGCATCTTGGCCGACTGGGAGGCCGCAAAGACCTTCGAACAGTCGGTGTCGTCGCGGCCGGGCGGCGACAACGAGTACATCTTCTTCGACGGCCCGCCGTTCGCGAACGGCCTGCCGCACTACGGCCACCTGCTCACCGGTTACGTGAAGGACGTCGTCCCGCGCTATCAGACCATGAAGGGTCGGCGCGTCGACCGCCGTTTCGGTTGGGACTGCCACGGCCTCCCCGCCGAGATGGAATCCGAGAAGGAGCTCGGGATGTCGGGCCGCCGGGCCATCACCGAGTACGGCATCGAGCGCTTCAACGAGCACTGTCGTACCTCGGTGCTGCGGTACACGAAGGAGTGGGAGGACTACGTCACGCGCCAGGCGCGCTGGGTCGACTTCGACAACGACTACAAGACCATGGACCTGCCCTACATGGAGTCGGTCATGTGGGCGTTCAAGCAGCTTTGGGATAAGGGCCTCGTGTACGAGGCGTACCGCGTGATGCCGTATTCGTGGGGCGCCGAGACCCCGCTGTCGAACTTCGAGATCCGCCTCGACGATGCGACGCGGCCGCGCCAGGATCCTGCGCTCACCGTTGCGTTCACCCTCGACCCGTTGCCCGGTGCTCCGGCCGACGAACCCGAGACACGCATCCTCGCCTGGACCACCACACCGTGGACCCTGCCGGCGAACCTCGCGCTCGCAGTCGGCGCCGACATCGATTACGTGATGCTCGAGCTCGATGGTGTGCGCTATGTGCTCAGCACGAACGCGCGTGAGCGCTACGCCGCGCAGTTCGCCGATGCCACGCTCATCGACTCGTTCACCGGTGCAAGTCTCGTGGGTCGCGGCTACACGCCCCTGTTCCCGTACTTCGCCGATCAACCGCATGCGTTCCGCGTCCTGGCGGCCGACTTCGTCGGCGTCGACGATGGCACCGGCGTCGTGCACATCGCGCCGGGCTTCGGCGAGGACGACCAACGCGTCTCCAACGAGAACCTCATCGAGCTCGTCGTGCCGGTCAACGACGAGGGTCGCTTCACCGACGACGTACCCGAGTGGGCGGGCGAGAACGTCTTCGATGCGAACCCGAAGATCATCCGCCACCTGAAGGAACTCGGCCGCGTGGTGCGCCACGACACGATCGAGCACAACTATCCCCACTGCTGGCGCACCGACACGCCCATCATCTACCGCGCCATGTCGAGCTGGTACGTCGAGGTCACCGCATTCCGCGATCGCATCGTCGAGCTCAACCAAGAGATCAACTGGATCCCCGATCACGTACGTGACGGTGCGTTCGGCAAGTGGCTTGCGAACGCGCGCGACTGGTCGATCTCGCGCAACCGCTTCTGGGGCGCGCCCATCCCGGTGTGGCGCAGCGACGACCCCGAATACCCGCGCATCGACGTGTACGGCTCCATCGCCGAGCTCGAGGCTGATTTCGGCGTCACCGTCACCGACCTGCACCGCCCGTTCGTCGACGACCTCGTGCGTCCCAACCCCGACGACCCCACCGGCCGTTCGATGATGCGCCGCGTCCCCGAGGTGCTCGACTGCTGGTTCGAGTCGGGCGCGATGCCGTTCGCGCAAGCGCACTACCCATTCGAGAACAAGGAGTGGGTGGACAACAATACGGCCGACTTCATCGTCGAGTACATCGCACAGTCGCGCGGCTGGTTCTACACGATGCACGTGTTGTCCGTGGCGTTGTTCGACCGTCCGGCGTTCAAGAACTGCATCTGTCACGGCGTTGTGCTCGACGAGGACGGACGCAAGCTGTCCAAGCGGCTCCGCAACTACCCCGACCCCGAGGCGGTGTTCGAGACCATCGGTTCCGACTCGCTGCGTTGGTTCCTCATGGCCTCGCCCATCCTGCGCGGCGGCGACCTCCGCATCGATCGTGAAGGCTCGGGCATCAGCGACACCGTGCGGTTGGTCATCAACCCCATCTGGAACGCGTACTCCTTCTTCACGCTCTATGCGAACGTCGACGGATATCGCGCCGAGTACCGCGCCGACTCGCCCCAGCTCCTCGATCGCTACGTGTTGGCCAAGACGCGCGAGCTCGTCGACGCGGTCACTGCTCGCATGGACGCGTACGACCTCGCCGGCGCGTGCACCGACATCACCCTGTACCTCGACGCGCTCAACAACTGGTACATCAGGCGATCGCGCGATCGCTTCTGGGCCCCCGCCGGCGGCGACGACGCCGACAAGCGCAACGCGTACGACACGCTCTACACCGTGTTGCACACCCTGACCCGACTGTGTGCGCCTTTGCTGCCGTTCGTCACCGAGGAGATCTATCGCGGCCTCACCGCAGCACCTTCGGAGTCTTCCGCCGACGCCACCGCATCCATCCACCTGGCCGATTGGCCGGATGCCCACGCGCTGCCGGCCGACCACGAGCTCGTGGCCGCCATGGACCGCGTGCGCGACGTGTGCTCGACCGCGTTGCGCCTCCGCGAAGACGCAGGGCTGCGCGTGCGCTTGCCATTGGCATCTCTGGTGGTGGCCGGGGCCGATACCGCTTCTCTTGCGGGACTCACCCATCTCATCGAGGACGAGGTCAACGTCAAGCGGGTCGAGCTGTCCGCCGATCTCGCCGCGCACGCGACCTTCATCCTCCGCCCGAACGGCAAGCTGCTCGGCCAGCGTCTCGGAAAGGACATGCAGAACGTGTTCGCCGGTGCGCGCTCGGGCGCGTGGAGTTCGAACGACGACGGCACGGTTACGGTCGCCGGCCACACGCTGGCCCCGAACGAGTTCGAGCTCGCGCTCGAGTCGCCCGACGGTGTCACCGCGGCCGCATTGCGCAGTAACGACGCCGTTGTCACCCTCGATGTGGCCATCACCCCCAGCCTCGAGGCCGAGGGGCTCGCCCGCGACGTGATCCGGCTCGTGCAACAGGCCCGCAAAGACGAGGACTTCGTCGTCACCGACCGCATCCGAGTGTGGGTCGACGCGCCGGCCAAGGTGGTCGCCGCACTCGCCACCCACCGCGAATCGGTGCAGGCCGAGGTGTTGGCCGTCGAGCTCATCGTCGGGCCGCTGCCCGAAAGCCGGCGCGTGCACGTCGGACGCGTCGACACCGACAACGTCAGCTTGGCCGTCGAGGTGACAACCACCACCTGAGCCGAGCGAGCGTTGGCCGGCGACTACCGTGCTGCGCGATGAAACGGGTGGTCATGGTCGTCGGGCTCGTCGCTCTCGTGGCGTCCGCTTTCGCGCTCCGTGCCACGCGCGACAACGACCAGCGGCCTCTCGACGACGTGGCCACCAAGGTGCTGTTGTGCGCCACCGAGATGGCCGACGTGTGCGCCGATCTGGGCGACGCGTCCCTCACGGTGCGCGTCGAGGACCCGGGGGCCACGCTCGCCCGACTTCGGTCGGGTGGCGGCATCGACGCCGAGGCGTGGCTTACCCCGCGGTCGTGGGCCGACCTCGCGCGACTGGGCGCCCAGTCGTCGGGCGGCGCCGATCCCTTCGACAGCTTGTCCGAGACGCTCGCTCGCACGCCGCTCGTCATCATCATCCGCAGCGATCGGCGCGCCACGCTCGAGACCTCGTGTGGTGGCGTGATCGACTGGTCGTGCATCGTGCGGCGCGGTGGTGCGACGTGGGCCGAGATCGGTGGGCCGAGTGCGTGGGGCAGTCTGCGGGTCGGGGTCGATCGACCCGAGCGCACCACGGGTGGCCTCGTCGCGCTCGCCCAGATAGCCCGCACGTTCGTGCGCCGCGAGAGCTTCGACGCTCGCGACCTCGAGTCGATCTCGTCCACGCTCGACGTGGCGGCCGCGGCGCTCACGCCACCCACCGACAAGACGGCGCTCGACACCATGCTCGAGCGTGCCGATTCCTACGACCTCGTGCTCGCGCTCGAGGCGGGCACCCGCTTGGCAATCGCAAGTCCGCGGGCCAGCGGTCAGCTCGAGCTCGTTGAGCTCGAGCCGATCACGTCGGCTGACGTGGTGCTCGCCACGATGGCCGGCCGCCGCGTCCCCATCGAAAAGATCCGCGTGCAGCAGGCCCTGACCACGAACGGCTGGCACTTCCTCGACAAGACCGAGGCCGGTGTGGCCGATGCGGCCACCCTCGAGCAGCTCGTGGCCCGGTTCTTGCAGGCGTGGACCGGCCGCTGACCGGGCTCGGGTCTATCGGGCAGCCAGCCAGGTACGCGCATCGGCGAGCATCTCGACCGAGATGGCGTGGGTGATGTCGTACTCCCGTCGGGTGAGCGCGGCGCCGTGCGCGAGCGCCGTCTTGGCGCCGGCGCGAGAGAACTCGGGTGGCACGACCTCGTCGCGTGCGGCGAGCTGCCAGAGCACGGGGAGCGTCTCGAGGCGATCGAGGTCGATCGGAGTCCCCCGGCCGACCGGGAGCCCACCACACCAATTGATCACGGCCGCGGGGCGCACGGTCGACGGGTCGAGCGCCAGGGTGAACGAAATGATCGCGCCCTGGGAGAAACCGCCCACGATTGCGTCGGCGCGGGCGACCCCGTAGCGCGCGCACGCCGCATCGAGAGTGGCTGAAAGCGCATCTGATGCCTTGATGAATGGGGGCGGCTCCCGGTCTTTCGGTATAGACCAAGCGGCCGCACCGTTGGGCAGTTCGATGGGTCCACGGGGCGCGACCAGCACGAAGCGGCGTTCGGGGTCGATCACGGTCCCGTAGGCCAGCATCTCCTCGGGGTGGTAGCTGTAGCCGTGCGCCAGCAGGAGCAGGCGTGGCGGTTCGCCTTTGGCAGCCCGACGGACCCGGGAGCGGAGGGGTGCACCCTGCATAACCGGGCACCGTAGCGCCTCGCGACGACCACCCTTCGCGGTTCGCGCGTCCGAATCCGTGACCAGGGAAAACGCCAGGAGGCGACTCCATCGCCGCAACGTGACAAACCCGTGTCAAGTACGAGCCGAAGGTCTTGACACGCGTGGAATTTCACGGTTGTAATTGGGGACCCCCGCGGACCTCGTTTGGTCTGCTGCGCGCTTTCGGAGGCCCCTGGATGACCATCACGGATGATCGGCTCGACGCTACGACACCTGCCAACGCGTCTACCAGCGGATCGTCCACCATGCGCGTCCGCAAGCGAAACGGCGACTCCGAGGCCGTCGACGTGAACAAGATCGTCCGCGCCGTGCAGCGCTGTGCCGACGGGCTCGATGGGGTCGAGCCACTCCGCATCGCCACGCGCACCATCTCCGGCCTTTGCGACGGCGCCACCACCGAGGAGCTCGACGAGCTGTCCATCCGCACCGCGGCGGCGCTCATCGTCGAGGAGCCGAACTACTCCCGACTCGCGGCCCGGTTGCTCAGCACCTACATCGACAAAGAGGTCCAGAACCAGGACGTCTACTCGTTCAGCCAGTCGATCTCGCTCGGTCACCGCCTCGGCCTGGTGGCCGACAACATCGCCGAGTTCGTCACGCTGAACTTCCGCAAGCTCAACGACGCGGTCGTCGCCGACAACAACGCCCTGTTCGAGTTCTTCGGCCTGCGCACCGTCTATGACCGGTACCTGCTGCGTCACCCCAGCGAGCGCAAGGTCATCGAGACCCCGCAGTACTTCTTCCTCCGCGTGGCCTGTGGGCTCTCGCAGAGCCCCGACGAAGCCATCCGCTTCTATCGGCTCCTCAGCTCGCTGTCCTACCTGCCGTCCTCGCCCACCCTGTTCAACTCGGGCACCGCGCACCCGCAGATGTCGAGCTGCTATCTGCTCGACTCCCCCGAAGACGACCTCGAGTCGATCTACAACCGCTACACCGACGTTGCGAAGCTGTCGAAGTTCGCCGGCGGCATCGGCCTCGCGTATCACCGCATCCGGTCGAAGGGCTCGCTCATCCGGGGCACCAACGGCCTATCCAACGGCATCATCCCGTGGCTCAAGACCCTCGACTGTTCGGTGTCCGCGGTCAACCAGGGCGGCAAGCGCAAGGGCGCCGCGTGCGTCTACCTCGAGACCTGGCACGCCGACATCGAAGACTTCCTCGAACTGCGCGACAACACCGGCGATTCCATGCGCCGCGCCCACAGCCTCAACCTGGCCAACTGGGTCCCCGACCTGTTCATGCAGCGCGTCGAGCAGGACTGGATGTGGTCGTTGTTCGACCCAGCGAAGGTCTCGCACCTGACCGACCTCTACGGCGACGACTTCGCCCAGGCCTACCTCGAGGCCGAGGCGGCAGGCATCTACGAGAAGCAGGTCCCGGCGCGCGAGTTGTACAGCCGCATGATGCGCACCCTCGCCCAGACCGGCAACGGCTGGATGACCTTCAAGGACCCGTCGAACAAGCGCTGCAACCAGACCGGCCATCCGGGCCGCGTCGTGCACCTGTCCAACCTCTGCACCGAGATCATCGAGGTCACCGACCAAGCCGAGACCGCGGTGTGCAACCTTGGTTCGGTCAACCTGGGTTCGCTCGTGCACGACGGAGCATTCGACTTCGAGCGCCTGGGCGAGGTCGTCCGCACCGCGGTGCCGTTCCTCGACCGCGTGATCGACATCAACTACTACCCCACCGAGGCCGCCGGTCGGTCCAACGACGCCTGGCGCCCCGTCGGACTCGGTCTCATGGGCCTCCAGGACGTCTTCTTCAAGCTGCGCATGCCGTTCGACGGCCCCGAGGCCCGGGCGCTGTCGCGCCGCATCTCCGAGGAGATGTACTTCCACGCGCTGTGGGCCTCCACCGAGCTCGCCGAGCAGTTCGGACCGCACCCCCGCTACAACGAGACCCGCGCCGCGCAGGGCCACCTGCAGTTCGACCTCGCCCATGCCGCACCCACCGACGCGGCACGTTGGCAAACGCTGCGCGACCGCATCGCGGCGCACGGGCTGCGCAACTCGCTCGTGATCGCCATCGCCCCCACGGCCACCATCGCCTCGATCGCCGGCTGCTATGAGTGCATCGAGCCGCAGGTGTCCAACCTGTTCAAGCGCGAGACGCTGTCGGGCGAGTTCCTCCAGATCAACCGCTACCTCGTCCGCGACCTGCAGCGCCTCGGCCTGTGGAACGAAGACATGCAGAACAAGGTCAAGCGCTCCGAAGGTTCCGTTCAGAACATCGACGGCATCCCGACTGAGCTCCAGGCCATCTACCGCACGGCATGGGAGATTCCCATGCGGTCACTCATCGACATGGCGGCCGAGCGCGGGGCGTTCATCGACCAGAGCCAGTCGCTGAACCTGTTCATGGAGTCGCCGACCATCGGCAAGTTGTCGTCGATGTACCTGCACGCGTGGAAGGCCGGCCTCAAGACCACCTACTACCTGCGGTCCCGTCCGGCCACCCGCATCAACCAGACCACGTCTGCGCCGTCCGGCCCCACGGCCACGGTCACCTCGGCGGTGCCCGCGTCGGCGGCCACCGCGTCCTCGCCGGCCGCGAAGGTGTTCAGCGACGCCGAGGCCGTGGCGTGCTCGCTCGAGAACCCCGAGGCATGCGAAGCCTGCGACTGAGCCAGCCGGCTCACCCCCGCCGGCACCATGCCGGCACCACGTTCTTCTCTTCCCCATTTTTTCAAAGTTTGGATTTCTCATGGCATTGACTGATCACGACCTGACGGACGCGTACCCGACCATGGGTGCAACGCATCTCCGGGCCGGGGCCAACGCCCCGGCTGTCGGGGACACGCCGGCCGCCCGCGCGGTCCCGATCCCGTCTTCGGGCCGGCCGGCGTCGATCCTCGAACCAGGCTTCAACCTGACCCTGCGACCCATGAAGTACCCGGCGTTTTACGACATGTTCCGTGACGCCATCAAGAACACCTGGACCGTCGAGGAGATCGACTTCTCCGATGATCTCGTCGACCTCGACCGCAAGTTGCTCCCGGCCGAGAAGCACCTCATCAACCGGTTGGTGGCGTTCTTCGCCACCGGCGACTCGATCGTCGCCAACAACCTGGTGCTGAACCTGTACAAGCACATCAACGCGCCCGAGGCCCGGCTTTACCTCAGCCGCCAGCTCTTCGAAGAAGCGCAGCACGTCCAGTTCTATCTGACCCTCCTCGACAACTACATCCCCGATCTCGCCGAGCGCGAGGCGGCGTTCGACGCGGTCGAGACCATCCCGTCCATCCGCATGAAAGCCGAGTTCTGCTTCAAGTGGATCAGCTCCATCAACGAGCTGCACCGCATCGAGACCCCCGAGCAGCGCAAGCAGTTCCTGCTCAACCTGATCTGCTTCGCGTCGTGCATCGAAGGCCTGTTCTTCTTCGCCGCGTTCGCCTACGTGTACTTCCTTCGTTCGAAAGGCCTGCTGAACGGCCTCGCCGCCGGCACCAACTGGGTGTTCCGCGACGAGTCGATGCACATGAACTTCGCGCTCGCCGTCGTCGAAACCGTCCGCGCCGAAGAGCCCGAGTTGTTCGACGAGGATCTCGCGGCGCAGATCACCGCGATGATCGAAGAAGCTGTCGAGTGCGAAGAGCAGTTCGCCCGCGACATCCTCGGCCAGGGCGTGCCGGGCATGTCCACGACCGACACCCGCACCTACCTCGAGTTCGTGGCCGATCAACGCCTCATGCAGCTCGGCCTGCCCCGCCGCTACGGCGCGAAGAACCCGTTCGCCTTCATGGAGCTCCAAGACGTCCAGGAGCTGACCAACTTCTTCGAGCGCACCGTGGCCTCGTACCAGCACGGCGTCGAAGGCGACGTCGCCTTCGACGAAGAGTTCTGACCACCGCGAGTTCTACCCACCGAGGGTGCGCGAAAGGGGGCCGCATCGCGCCGATGCGGCCCCCTTTCGCGCCCTTCGGCACCGGGGTTGGGGTGCATCGGCTCGGCAGCGCGCTCGCCTGGATCGGCCCAACGGGCACCTTCACGGGTTGCACGGTGAACCAGTTCAGTCTCTCGGCGACCGGCATGATCGCCCGCAGCGGGCAGTTCGTGCGCCACCGTTTGCACCTCGCCGGGCTCTACCGCAGGAACTGGTGCACCTGCGACGGACGCGACCCGGGGAACTGACCCACACCGCCCAGCCGTCGCGTACGCTCGGCGGCCATGACAACGCGCACCGAGTCCATCACTGCGCCCGACGGGCTGACCTTCGACGGCTACACCGTCCTCCCCGCGAGCGGCGCCGGCCCAGGGGTCCTCGTGATGCAAGAGATCTTCGGGGTCAACGAGTACATCCGCGACGTGTGCCATCGCCTCGCCGCCCTCGGCTACGTCGCAATGGCCCCCGACGTCTATTGGCGTATCGAGCGCAACGTCGACATCGGCCATGAACCGTCCGAGATGCCCAAGGCCTACGGCTACATGAGCTCCTACGACTGGACGATCGGCCTTGGCGATCACGTGGCTGCGCTCGAACATCTACGTGCGCTGCCCGAGACCGGCGGTCGCGCCGCGGTGATCGGCTACTGCTTCGGTGGTGGCACCAGCTTCCAGCTGGCCGGTGCGGCCAAGCCCGACGCCGTAGTGAGCTACTACGGCTCGGCCGTGCCGGGTCTGCTCGAGAAGGCCACCGACGTGACCTCGCCGATCTGCTTCCACTTCGGCGCGAACGATCCGTACATCCCCGGCGATCAGATCGCCGCAGTGAGGGCGTGGGCCGCGGGCCGGGCGGGCGTCGAGTTCCACGAGTACGCAGCCGGCCACGCGTTCGACAACAGCTTCAGCGCGACGTTCTCCGACCCGGCCGCGGCCGCCGCGGCATGGGCCCACACCGTGCGCTTCCTCGCCACGCACCTCGCGCCCTGACCGTCCCCAGCTGCCACCCCACTCCGAACGACGCGGACGTCGACGTCAGTGGCAGGCGCACCCGCCGCCGTGGCCGCGGGGGGCCGACATGGCTGCCGCGACGTCGGCCCCCGACACGCTCGAGGTGGGCTTGCCGCCAGTGGACGCGAAGACCGAGAGCAGCTTGACGGTGTCAGTGTGGCCGCCCGGGCAAAGTGCCGGGGCGTCCGATTGGCTCATGGGCCGCTGGGTCTCGAACACGGTGTCGCAGGACTTGCAGCGGAACTCGTAGGTCGGCATGGCTGAAGTGTAGGACGCCGTGAGTCGCCATTTCGAGCCGTTCGGCGCGGCGCCCATCGGATGCAACGTGCAAGAGTGACGGCCATGTCTGTAGACCAGCCGTCACCATCCATCGCCGAGATCCTCGACCTGTCCGGCAAGACCGCCGTCGTCACCGGGGCCGGCTCCGGGCTCGGCCGAGCGATCGCTCGCCGTCTCCACGAGGCCGGCGCCTCCGTGTGCGCGGTCGACATCGATCTCGCCAGCGCCGAGCTCACCGTCGAGCTCCTCGGCAGCCGGGCCATCGCGCAGAAAGCCGACGTGCGCGACGCCGCCGCCAACCGAACCTTCGCCCAAGCCGCGGTCGATGCCTTCGGGCGCATCGACATCGTGGTACCGGCCGCCGGTATCTTCTTCCCGACCTTCCCGATCATGGAACTGCCCGAGGAGGAATGGGACCGCCTCATCGACATCAACCTGAAGGGCACCCTGCTCACCGCGCAGGCGTGCGTACCTCATATGACCGAAGGCGGCACCATCGTCAACATCGCGTCGACCTCGGCGTATCGCCCGGCCCGCAACCTCGGGCACTACGCGGCATCGAAGGGCGGCGTGTCGCTGCTCACCAAGTCGATGGCCCTCGAGCTGGCCCCGCGAATCCGCTGCAACGCCGTTGCCCCAGGCAGCATCGACACCGAGGGCGGACAGCGCACCGCTGCGGCTTTCGCGGCCACTATCGGCGCCGAGCCAGCCGACGTGAAGAAGGGGTACATCACCCGCAACCCGATGCAGCGCGAAGGCGTGGCCGACGACATCGCCCGCGTCGTGCTGTTCCTCGCGTCGCCGCTGTCGTCGTACGTCACCGGCGAGATCGTGCTCGCCGACGGCGGCATCCTGCTCACGTGAGCGCCGGCGCGATCATCGACTTCCGGCTGCGGGTGCCCACGGCCCCGTTCGACGCGTCGCTGGCCGCGTCGCACGAAGCCGTGTGGTGGCACACGCGCACCACACCGTTGTGGCGCGACGAATCTCACCCCGACGAGCCGGCGCGCCCGCGCACCTTCGACGCGTGTGTCGAGTGGATGCGCGACCACGACGTGCTCGGCGTGCTGCCGGGGCGGGGCATGCCCGGTGTGGCCATCCCGAACGATCACCTGAACGCGTTGTGCGTCGAGCATCCCGGTCGTTTCGTAGCCCTCGTAGGTATCGACGCGTCGCATCGCCGCAACGCCATGGACGAGATCGTGCGGTGCAATGGGTTTGGATTCGTCGGTGTGCACTTCGAGACCGGCTGGCTCCGTCCACCGCTCGCTGCAGATTCCCCGTTGTTGTATCCGTTGTACGCGTTGTGCGAAGACCTCGGCCTCTTGGCGGTCATCCATGCCGGGCCGCTCGGCGGGCCCGACCCCGAGCACACCCATCCCGCAGGCATCGGGCGCGTCGCCCGCGACTTCCCTGCGCTGCGCATCGTCATGTCGCACGGCGGCTACCCGCACGTCGACGACGCGATCATGTGCGTGTTCAAGCACCCGAACGTGTGGCTCGCGCCCGACCCCTATTGCGACTTCCCCGGCGGCGAGGGCTACATCGCCTGGGCCAACCGCTCGCCGCTCATCGCCGAGCGCATCTTGTACGGCAGCTCGCACGGTTGGCCGCACGCGCCCGAAGCACTCGCCCGCTTCCAGCAACTTGGCTGGCGCGACGACGTGCTCGAGCGAGCGTTGTACACCAACGCCGCCGAGCTTCTCGCCCGCTGATCTTGCTCGTCATTGCTCTTCTTCGGACAATTGACAACCTCTGACGTAGTGGATTGTCCGAAGAACGGGGACCGGCGCGCGGGGTCAGCGGGTGGGGGTGAACTCGATGGGGATGATGTCGTAGGCGCGGGTGAACGTGGCGGGGAGGATCTTCGGCTCGGCCCCGGAGGCGAGGCGCCAATCGGGGATGCGCCGCAGTAGTTCCTCGAACATCACGCGGATCTCGAGTCGGGCGAGGGATGCGCCGAGGCAGAAGTGCGTGCCGAACCCGAACGCGACGTGATGGTTGTGCGCACGGGTCACGTCGAGCGTGTCCGGGTTGGTGAACACGCGCTCGTCGCGGTTCGCCGACGAGTACATCAACAGCACCTCGTCGCCGGCGTGCAACTGCTGGCCCTGGAAGATGTGATCCTCGGTGACGGTGCGGCGCATGTTGAGGATCGGTGTGACCCAGCGGATGAACTCTTCGACGCCGGTGTCGCCGAGGATGGTCGGGTTGTCGATGAGGAGCTGACGTTGCTCGGGGTGGCGTGCGAGCTCGTTGATGATCGCGCCGATGACCGTGCGCGTGGTCTCGGCACCGCCGTCGAGCAGCAGGATGCACTCGGAGATGATCTCCTGGTCGGTCCACGGTCGACCGTCGGTCTCGGAGTTGATCCACGTCGAGATCAGGTCGTTCTGCGGGTTCTTGCGCCGCTCGGCGATGATCTGCATCGTGGTTCCCCCGAAGTCGGCGATGGTGCTGCTCATCTGCCGTTCGGCTGGGTTCTCGTACACCCCATCGGCCGGAGTCTGGCCGGCCTCGAACATCGTGACCTCGGACCACTCGCGGACCTTGGTCCACATCTCGCGCGGGTAGCCGAGCTTCTCGCCGATGACGATCGCCGGCAACGGCGACGCCAGCAACTCGATGGCATCGCACGCTCCCAGCGGTGCGACGGCGTCGATGAGTTCGGTCACGATCTCGCGGATGTGGGCCTCGATCTGCTTGACGGCGCGTGGCGTGAACTGGCGCGCCACGATCATGCGCTGTTGCTGATGATCGGGATCGTCCTTGTTGATCATGGACGTGTCGGCGCGCTGATCGGTTCGCGGCCGCGACCCATCGAGCGACGAGTACCGCTTCGCGTTCCTCTCGACCTCGACGATGTCGGCGTAGCGCGACACGCCCCAGATCTTCTGGACCGGATCCCAGTGGCACGGCGAGTGATCGCGCAGCCAACGGTAGGCCTCGAAAGGATCCACATAGAACAACGGGTCGAGCAAGTTGACCGGCGGCGCGTTGGTGACGGACATGATTCCCCCAGGAGGTCTCGGCGCACGCACAGCCTAGGCGGACTCAGGGAACGGGCTGGTCCCGCAGCTCCTTGCGCCCCCCGAAGAACGCAACCACGACCGCCTCGGCGAGCGCGGTCAATGGATCATCGAAGGTACGGGCCATCTCGAGCAGCGGGCGCGAACGAGGAGCTCCGGTGCGATACGCCGCGTGGCCGAACCCCAGGATCTTGCCCCGCGCGCCAGTTCGGCCCGCACCTACGCCCCGATGTCCGCCGGACCGCCGGGTGGGTCGCTCACGGGCTGGCCGAGTTCGACAAACGTCCGTCGCGTTTCGGCACCGTGTCGCGCTGGGTCGGCTAAGCCCAAGGCGGGGATCGCACCGCAAAACCGCGGCGAGGTAGATTGGGGGGATGTCCAGCGACCATTCGATCGTGGTACGTCCCGTCACCGCAAACATCGGTGCCGAGATCCGAGGCGTCGACCTGCGTGAACCGCTCGATGACACGACCTACGGCGCGCTGCGCGGGGCGCTCGAGGCGCACCAGGTGCTGTTCTTCCGCGAGCAGGACATATCGCCCGCCCAGCACCTGGCCTTCGCCGAGCGGTTCGGTCAGATCTCGGTGGCCCCCTTCGGTCCCAAGCATCCCGACTTTCCCGAGATCACCGTGCTCGATCAGGTGCAACCGAAGGGTGAGGGCGCCGACAACTGGCATACCGACAACACCTTCATGCCTGCGCCGCCATTCGGCTCGATCCTGCGGTGCGAGCTCCTGCCCGAACTCGGGGGCGACACGTGCTTCGCCAGCGGTACCGCCGCCTACGACGCGCTTTCGCCGGCCATGCAGGAGTTCCTCGCCGACAAACGAGCGGTGCACGACATCTCGCGGATGCTGAAGAAGGCCATCACCATCGGCGCCGAGACGGCGGCCTTCGAGAAGATGGCTGCCGTCTGGCCACCGCACGAGCATCCGGTCGTCACCACGAATCCCAACAGCGGCCGCAAGTGCTTGTACGTGAACGGGAACTGGACCTCGCGTATCGTCGGGCTCACCGAGCGCGAGAACGACGCGTTGCTGCCGATGCTGATCGACCACATCCGCAACCCCGACTTCCAGTGCCGCCTCCGCTGGGAGCCCGGCACCATGGCCTTCTGGGACAACCGTTGGGTGCAGCACTTCGCAGTCGCGGATTACGGCGGCCAGCGTCGCGTGATGCAGCGGGTCACCATTTCGGGCGAACCGCCACGATGACTGCATAGCCCACCACACCCGGCGAGTTCCGCCCGACCACTACGCAGAGAAGAGCCTCAGCGTGATCGGGTGGCCAGCATCTCGCGCACCTTCTGAGGCGAAAGGTGCTGCTCGACGACCTCGATGCCCAGGTGGGCCAGGGCGTCGCTGACCGCGTTGCACAGCGCAGCGGGCGCGCCGATCATTCCGCCTTCGCCCACCCCGCGCGAGTTCACCTCGTGCAGCGGCGCCGACTCCATGTGCTCGATCTCGAGCGACGGAAGATCGGCCGCGGACGGCACGAGGTAATCCGCGAACGAGGACGTGACGAGCTGGCCATCGGGGTCGTACTGGAGCTTCTCGTACAGGACGCCGGCGATGCCTTGCATGACGCCGCCGGTGATCTGGCCGTCGACGATGGCCGGGTTGATCAACGTGCCGCAGTCCTCGACCACGAGGTAGCGGGGGATGGTTATCTCGCCGGTCTCGGGGTCGATCTCGACCCAGCAGCAGTGTGTACCGCCGGCCCAGCCGCCCTCGGGAACCCGGAAGTCGACGACGGCGCTGAGGCCCTGACCTTGGCCGGCCGGCAACGACGACGGAGCGAACCACGCGGCGCGTGCAATGTCGGCCACGCCGATCGCGCGAGCGGGCGTGCCCTTCACCTGGACCGTGCTGTCGACGATCTCGAGGTCGTGCTCGCTCGCCTCGAGCATGTGCGCGGCGATAGCCAGCACCTGTTGCTTCACGGCGCGCGTCGCACTGAGCGTGGCACCGGTAGCCATGGTGGCGGAGCGCGAGCCGCCGGTGGACATCGTGTTGAAAGGCGAGTTCGCGGAGTCGCCTTGCTCGATCCGCACCATGTGCAGCGGGATGCCGAACTCGTCGGCTGCGGTCTGCGCCATGGTGGTCTCGTGACCTTGGCCCTGGGACACCTGCCATGTGCCGATGACGAGGTGGCCGCTGGGTTCGAGCCGAGCGGTGGCCGTCTCGCCCGGCAGGTCGAAACCGACGAGCTTCGCGAAGTCGGGCGGACCCGGCGCGATCTCGATGAAGCTCGCGAATCCGAGACCGACGAGGCGCCCTTCGGCGCGGGCCTTCTGCTGTTCGGCGCGGAAGGTGGGCAGGTCCATCATCTCGACCGCGCGCTCGAGGCACTCGCGCGCGGTGATGCCCGTGAGGGTGACCCCGATGGTGCCGATGCCGGGCAGATCGGGAGCGGAGAACATGTTGATGCGGCGCACATCCTCGGGGGTGAGTCCGAGCTCGCGGGCCACCGCGTCGAACATCGCTTCGCGTACCCAGGTCTCGACGGCCCACGGTCCGCGATAGGCGATGTAGCTCGCCTTGTTGCTGTAGAGCACGTCGGCATCGAACTGGTACGCGTCGAACTTGTACGCGTTGGGCAGCAGAAACTTCACGAGTCCGCTGAACATGCTCGGCGGGAAGGGCAGCATCGGATACGCGCCCACGTCGATCTTCATGCGCACACGCACGCCGTGCACCCGACCATCGGGTTCGACCGCATAGTCGAGCTCGAGGGTCTCCTCGCGGGCATGCCCGGCGGTGAGCAGATTCTCGCTGCGCGTCTCGTTCCAGCGCACGGCGCCACCGACGATGCGGGCGGCCGCGACAACCGCCACGTCTTCGCGTGTGACCTGGCCCTTCGAACCGAAGCCGCCCCCGATGTCGCGCGCGACGACGCGCACATCAGGGAAAGGGATACCGAAGAGTGCGGCGAAGCTCATCTTCAGCGGATGCGGCCGCTTGTGCGAAGCCTCGTAGAGCAGCGTGCCTTGTGTGTAGGTGGCCACCGAGCACCTCGGCTCCATGGGCGCGTGGCAGTACCGGTGCTGCACGTAGCGACGGGTGACCACGCGACTCGCCGCAGCGAAGACCCCCTCGACATCGCCCCACGTGGACGAATCGTGAAATGCAAGGTTGGTACCGAGCTCGTCCCACAGCACGGGCGCGTCGGGTGCCTCGGCGCCGGCCATGTCGACCACGGCGGGCAACGACTCGTAGGTGACCTCGACCAACGCCGCGGCGTCGTGCGCGATGGCTTCCGACTCGGCGACGACCATCGCTATCGGGTCGCCCACCAACCGCACCTTGGTGGTGGCCAGCGGGTGGAACGGTGCGACCTTCACGTTCGGGGGAACCATGACGACGATGGGCCCGGTCATCACCTTCGCGAGATCCTCGGCAGTGAGCACCGCGACCACACCCGGCAGGGCGCGCGCCGCGCTGGTATCGATGGCCACGAGTCGCGCGTGCGCTTGCGTGCTGCGCACGAACGCAATGTGACGCATGCCGACGCGCGAGATACCCGCGGCGAAGCGACCTTGCCCGCGCAGCAAGCGTTGGTCTTCGACGCGTTCGATCGACTGGCCTGTGAAACGACCGGCCACGGGACTAGGCCTTCTCGAACGCGACGACGGCGTCGCCGTTGCGGATGGTGAGGAAGTCCATGCCTTCAGTGCCGGCGCGCAAGCCGTACTCGTTGTTCGGTGGCACGACCGCCGAGTCGTTCGGCCCGAGCACCTCGCCCGAAGGCTCGACCGTGCACGAGCCACGCAGGATGTAGAGCACCTCGCCCTTGTCGTGGGTGTGCGGCGCGATGTGGAAGTCGGCGGGCAGCGTGGAGTACTGCACGTACAACCCTTCTTCGCCGCGCGACATGAACTTGCGCAGCGCTCCGGCCTCGCTTGCTGCCTTCGCGACATCGGCCGACACGCGTCCAAACTTCGCTTCGTCGACCCATTCGATGCGCTCGAACGGGCGGACCACGCCGAGCTGTGCTGCCGGAACCGGACCGTCACTCATTCGCCGAACCCCCTGTAGGACGGGGGGAGACTAGCCCGGCGTGCCGACCCGTTCAAACGATCGTTTCAGCCCGGTCGTCGCGCTGCGTTCATCAGGATCGGAACGCGGCCAGCAGTCGGTCGGCCGCCAGCGTGGGCGTGAGCTTGCCGGCGCGCACCTCGTGCTCGAGATCGGCGCGCATGGCGCGCACCTTGGCGTTGTGGTGCAGCTCCGTGGCGAGGCGCTCGTCGACGGTGGACCACATCCAATCGACCTGCTGGCGACTGCGGCGCTCGGCCCACTCCCCCGATTCGGTGAGCTTGCTGCGGTGCAGATCGATCTGGGCCCACAAGGTGTCGAGGCCGACGTTGTGCATGCCGCTGCACGTGAGCACAGGCGGGTTCCAGTTGGGCGATGCGGGCTGCATCATGCGCATCGCGACCTGGTAGTCGGCCGCGGCGATACGCGCCCGCTTCTCGTTGTCGCCGTCGGCCTTGTTCACCGCGATCATGTCGGCGAGCTCGAGTACGCCCTTTTTGATGCCCTGCAGGTCGTCGCCGGCCCCCGAGATCATGAGCACGAGGAAGAAGTCGACCATGTTCGCGACAAGCGTCTCGCTCTGGCCCACACCGACCGTCTCGACGAGCACCACGTCGTAACCGGCCGCCTCGACCACCACGATCGACTCGCGGGTGGACCGCGTGACGCCACCCAGCGTGCCACTCGTGGGTGATGGCCGGATGAACGCCGCCGCGTCGACCGCAAGTCGCTGCATGCGCGTTTTGTCGCCGAGGATCGACCCGCCGGTGCGGGACGACGTGGGGTCGACTGCGAGCACGGCGACGCGATGGCCGGCGGCGGTGAGGTTGGTGCCGAGCATGTCGATGAACGTCGACTTCCCGGCGCCCGGTACCCCCGTGATACCCACACGTTGGGTGGCGCCCACGTGGGGCAGCAGACGCACCAGCAGCTCCTGAGCCAGGCCTTGGTGCTCGGGCTTGGTCGACTCGACCAAGGTGATCGCGCGTCCGAGCGTGGTGCGATCACCCGCGAGAACGCCGTCCACGTAGCGGTCGATGTCGATGGCGCGGCTCATCGGCCGTGAGGCTACCCGGCCAGGTAGCACCGCGATGCGAACGGGCACGCTGGCCGGCGGCGCGACTGAGCGTGAAGTCCTGCATCGCGGCGCCGCTCGGGTCAGCAACGACGATTACGAGCACGCTGCCCCGCAAGGTCGCCACGACGGCACCTGCAGAACGGCAGGGCTACCGGTCGGCAGGGCTACCAGTCGGCGCGCACGCCCGCACGAACCAAGGTGCCGGTGACGAACTTCGACGACTCGCCGCACAGGTACAGCAAGTGGTGCGCGTGCTCGTCGACGGCGGCCAGTTCCTCGAGCCGCGACAGCGAACGAAGTTGTTCGACGAGGGAGTCGTAGGACGGTGGGCTGGATGCGTAGTCGGCATCGACCTCGAACGCGTTGACGCGGACCCCGCGGCGACTCGCCTCGACGGCGAAGGATTGGGTCAGGTTGGCGACCGCGGCGCGGGCTGCTGCGGCGACACCGAGCACCGGGCTGATCGCGTTTCGCGACACCGCCGACACATTGATGATGCTCCCGGCCGCCCGGGGAGCCATCGCGGCGAGCGCGGCCTGACAGCCGAACAAGGCGCCTTTGACCTGTGTCGCTATCGCGTCGTCGATCTCCGACTCGGTCACCTCGGCGAGCGACCCGATGCTGGCGACGCCGGCGACGTTGCACATGATGTCCAGTCGCCCGAAGCGCTCCACGGCGTCGAGGACGAACCGGTCGAGTTCGTTGCGATGACGGGAACCGACCCGGATCGACGAAACCGACGCGCCTGCCGCGACGAGCTCGTTGGTGATGGCCGACAACCCATCGGCGTCATCGTCGCCGAGCACGACGTGTGCTCCGGCGGCGGCGAGAGTCCGCGCCACACACGCGCCGACCAAGGACGCCGCGCCGGCAACGCATGCGACGCGCCCGGCTAAGAGGATCTCGGCCGGCACCGCCATAAAGGCCTCCGGAACGATCGCCGGCTCGTCGCCCAGAACCCGTAGCAACTCGTGCGCGATCGATTGACCCTTGATCCGCTCCGTCTCGACGAAGTTCTGGATCGAGTCGAGCTCGACACGCCGGTTCGCCACCTCGTCTTCGATCCGTATCAGCTCGGATTGCACGCGGCCGGCGACGACCAGAGTTCGGCGGTCGGTGTCGCGGGTCATCTCGGATGCACGCTGACGCGCGTCCTCGAGGATCGCTTCGGCCCGAGCGCGCGCGTCGGCGAGGGTCAACTCGACGGTCTTGCGGGCCGCTTGCAGAAGAATCTGGACCCCTTCGACCTCGGCTTCGGCGTCGAAGACCGCGACCCGAGGAACAGCGATCTCCTCCGCAGCCTCCGCGAACCATTCGGCGTCGAGCCCCTCGTCGGGCATTGGGTTGCCATGCACCTCTGACAACGATGGTGCGCTCGACGGCTGCGATGCTTCCGAGGGGTACTGGGTCAGCGACTCTTGGAGCCGCTCGTTCGTCATCTGATCGATCTCGAGGTTCTGTGCCTCGAAGGCGCGCGCGACGGTGACCAGGAACCCGTCGACCTCCGCTTGGTCGTAACCCTTGCGCTTCGTGGTGAACGTCTTGGTGACAATGCCCCGCGCGGTCATCCGATCCAACGGGCTGTTCATCATTCCTCGGGCCCTCCTACGCGAGCGAGCATCGCAATACCCGCAGGGCATCGTGAGTTTGCCGGAGTCCGGTGGCCGAGCGAGAGGCCGGAATATACCGAGAAGCACTCGCCGAAGCTGAAACGCTGTCGAACGGGGCGGATATTTTCCTGGTGTTCAACTTGGTCGGGACCGGACGCATGCGCCCGTCCTCCGCACTCGCCCGTTCAGGAGTAGCCGAGTTGCGCGTTGAGCTTTTCGAGGAGATCGCCGGCCGCGTCGGCGATGACCGTGCCCGGCGGGAAGATCGCCGCGGCGCCCGCTTCGTATAACGCGTCGAAGTCCTGCGGCGGGATGACGCCACCGACGACGATCATGATGTCGCTGCGACCCAGTTCGGCCAGCTCGCGCTTGAGCTCGGGCACCAGCGAGAGATGCCCGGCGGCCAGCGATGACGCACCCACGATGTGCACGTCGGCCTCTACGGCCTGGCGGGCCACTTCGCCCGGCGTCTGGAACAGCGGGCCGACGTCGACATCGAAGCCGAGGTCGGCGAACGCAGTGGCGATGACCTTCTGCCCGCGGTCATGGCCATCCTGGCCCATCTTCGCGACGAGGATGCGCGGGCGGCGGCCGTCGTTCACCGCGAACGCCTCGACGAGCTCACGCACGTGCTCGACGTTGCCGCTCTGGCCGACCTCTTGGCGATACACACCCGAGATCGTACGTATCTCGGCGACGTGGCGACCGAACACCTTCTCGAGGGCGTCGCTGATCTCGCCGACCGTGGCCCGGGCGCGAGCCGCGTCGATGGCCAGCTTCATGAGGTTGTGGTCGAGGTCGTTCGGCCGGCTGCCGTTGAGCGCCGCGTCGGCCGCTCCGGTGAGCGCGGCCAGTGCCGCACGTGTGGCCTGCTCGTCGCGGTCGGCCCGGAGGCGGCGCAGCTTCTCGAGTTGCTGCGTTCGCACCGACGTGTTGTCGACCTTCAGCACCTCGATCCTCTCGTTCTCGTCGAGGCGGAACTTGTTGATACCGATGACGGGCTGGCGTCCGCTGTCGATGCGCGCCTGCGTGCGCGCCGCTGCTTCTTCGATGCGCAACTTGGGGATGCCCGCGTTGATGGCGGCGGTCATGCCCCCCGCAGCCTCGACCTCTTGGATGTGCGCCCACGCCTTAGCCGCAAGCTCGTAGGTGAGGCGCTCCACGTAGTAGCTGCCACCCCACGGGTCGATGACGCGACACGTGCCCGTTTCCTGTTGCAGGAAAAGCTGCGTGTTGCGGGCGATGCGTGCACTGAAGTCGGTGGGCAGCGCGAGTGCTTCGTCGAGCGCATTGGTGTGCAGCGACTGCGTGTGGCCTTGCGTCGCAGCCATCGCCTCGACACAGGTGCGCACCACGTTGTTGAACACGTCCTGCGCGGTGAGCGACCAACCAGAGGTCTGCGAGTGGGTGCGCAGCGACAGCGACTTGTCGCTCTTCGGATCGAACTGCTTGACGAGCTTGGCCCACAGCAGGCGCGCCGCGCGGAGCTTGGCCACCTCCATGTAGAAGTTCATGCCGATGGCCCAGAAAAAGCTGAGCCGCGGCGCGAACGCGTCGATGTCGAGCCCCGCTTCGATGCCGGCTCGGATGTACTCGACGCCATCGGCGAGCGTGTACGCGAGCTCAAGGTCGGCGGTCGCGCCGGCTTCTTGCATGTGGTAGCCCGAGATCGAGATGGAGTTGTACTTCGGCATCTTCTTCGACGTGTACGAGAAGATGTCGGAGATGATGCGCATCGACGGCGTCGGGGGGTAGATGTAGGTGTTGCGAACCATGAACTCTTTGAGGATGTCGTTCTGGATCGTGCCCGCGAGCTTCTCGGGGGGCACTCCCTGCTCCTCAGCCGCGACCACGTACAACGCGAGCACCGGCAGCACGCCACCGTTCATGGTCATCGACACGCTCATCTGATCGAGCGGAATGCCGTCGAACAGCTGACGCATGTCGAGAATGGAGTCGATGGCGACGCCGGCCATGCCGACGTCGCCGCTGACGCGTGGGTGATCGCTGTCGTAACCACGGTGCGTTGCGAGATCGAACGCGACCGACAGACCCTTTTGCCCGGCGGCGAGGTTGCGACGGTAGAAGGCGTTCGACTCGTCAGCGGTGGAGAACCCTGCGTACTGACGGATGGTCCAGGGCTGGTTGACATACATGGTGGGGTATGGCCCACGCAGGTACGGCGCGATGCCGGGCATGGTCTGCAGGAAGTCGAGGTCGGCCACGTCGGCCGCGGTGTACAGCGGCTTGACGCCGATGCCTTCAGGCGTCTCCCACAGCAGCGCCTCGGGGCCCTTGCCGATGGAGGCTTCGACCGCGTCGGCCCACGCGGGCAGGTCGGTTGCGGAGGTCGGCGGGCCGAGCTCGATGTCGGTGAAGTCGGGGATCGTCGTCATGTTCATGGCCTCACTTGACATCGAGGGCGCGGGCGCCCGACCCAGAGACATCGAGGGCGCGTGCGCCCGACCCAGGGACATCGAGGGTGTCGAGCGCACGGGTGAGCGTGGCGAGGGCATCGCAGCCCGCGTAGATGTGCTCGTCGACCCCAGGCGCTTCGTGGCGACCGGCGAGGTAGACGCGCCGCGCTCCGGCTTGGTGCAACGCGCTGGCCGTGGCGTCGGCTCGTTCGGCATACACCGCATCCGACGAGCAGATGCAGGCCAGCTGCGCGCCGCTCGCCGCAAAAGCCGCCTCCACTGCGACCGGCGACTCGAAACCGTCGTTGCCGAGCACCGCGATGCCGGCGACCTCGAAGAAGTTCTTCGCGAACATCGCTCGTGCGGCGTGCACGGCGATGGGCCCGAGGTTCGCGAAGAATACCGAGGGTCGCGTCGGGGCGGTATCGGCGCGATCGCGCAATGCCTCGAACGCTTCGGCGTAGCGGTGCGGGATCAGCGCGAGGTCGCCGGTTCGGTCGATGGCTTCGTGCGGCGGGCGGGTCACCGGTGTCTCGGTGCTGTCAGGGAACTCGCTCACGCCGGTGATGGTGTCCTTGCGGCGGGCGATGTTCTTCAGGCGTTGCGTCCAGGTGGTGTTGATGCGCCGTTCGACGATGCCGCTCGCGATCGCGTCGCGGATGCCACCGGCGCGTTCGATGTCCTGGAACCAGGCCCAGGCCTGCAAGGCCAGTGAGTCGGTGAGCGACTCGACGTACCAGGAGCCGCCTGCGGCGTCGGTGACCCGACCGAGGTTCGCTTCGTCGAGCAACAGCGATTGGGTGTTGCGGGCGATGCGACGAGCGAACGAGTCGGACTCGCCGATGGCGGCGTCGAACGGCTGCACGGTGATGGCATCGGCGCCGCCGGTCCCAGCGGCGAAACAGGCGATGGTGGTGCGCAGCAGGTTCACCCACGGGTCGCGCCGGGTCATCATCGCGGAGGACGTGACCGCGTGTTGGCGCTGCGGCTGCGCGGCCCCGCTCAGCTCGGTGACCCGGGCCCACAAGCGCCGTGCGGCGCGGAGCTTGGCGATGCCCGCGAACTGGTCGGCGTTGACCGCGTAGCGGAACTCGATCT
>CAFBOS010000002.1_pt1 | contig 40458 bp, 30 predicted proteins | sample 7269521 | NCBI WGS metagenome assembly CAFBOS01 (sample SAMEA6814119, study PRJEB35770) | uncultured Microthrixaceae bacterium | biome: Freshwater; feature: Freshwater reservoir; material: water | place: Czech Republic | collected 2017-07-26 | depth 30m m | reverse complement strand
TGCGGCCGGTCATCGGGTGGTGGTGGTCATGGCCACCTCTGGAGGCCTCGGGCTCGAAGCAGCCGATGCGTCGGATGCGCTCGACAAGGTGCGCGAGCAAGAGCTCGCGCTGGCGTGTCGTATCCTCGGCGTGGCCGACACGGTGTTGCTGCGCTATGTCGACTCAGGGCTCGATGATGCCGCGTATCCGCTGGGGTCATTCGCGACCGCCGACGTCGGCGAGGCGGCAGCCCGGTTGGCCGCCGTCCTCCGGGCCGAGGCCGCCGAAGCGCTCGTGGTCTATGACGAAGGCGGCGTCTACGGCCACTCCGACCATGTGCAGGTGCACCGCGTCGGCACGGCCGCGGCCGCGCTCGCCGGAATCGCGACGGTGTACGAGATGACCGTCGACCGTGAGTACTTGCACTTCGTCGAGACGCACCTCATCGACCACGCACGCGAAGCGCTGCCGCACATCGAGCACATCGGCATGCCGACGGTCTTCATCACCTTGATGCTCGACGTGCGCGCCTACCTCACGCAGAAGCGCGCCGCCATCGCCGCCCACGCGAGCCAGGTGCATGACACCTCATCGGTGATGCAGCTCTCGCTCGAATCGTTCCGCAACGTGTACGGGTTCGAGTGGTACGTGCGCAACGGCCCACCCAGCGTCCTCGACACCCTGATCGACGACTGGTGACTCCGCGCCGATACAACGGGTTCAGGCGGCGCCTGACGGCCAACAGCAGTGCACTGCTCGGTGCCACGGCGAGGTCGGCGTCGGCATTTCCGCCGATGGTGAATCCTTCAGCGGGGTCGATCGCCTTCGATCGCGATTCGATGACCGCATCGCCGGGCATCGCCGAAGTCATTGTCGACCCGGTGCTGAGTGGAGCGGTTGTCCCAGAATGCGATGTCGCCGGAGCTCCAGTCGTGCCGGACCGTGAACTCATCGCGCTCGATGTGCGCGTACAGCTCGACCAACAGCGCTTCGCTCCGGGCGTCGTCGAGCTCGACGATGCGCTTGGTGAAGATCCCGTTGACGAACAACGACTTGCGACCGTTCTCGGGGTGGGTTCTCACCACAGGGTGGATGAACTCCTCGACCGGTTGCCACCACGACTGGTGCACTGCGTGCAGCCCCTCGAGGCGATCCTTCAGCGCGTCGTCGAGGGCCTCATACGCCGCTGTGGTGCTGGCCCAATGCGTGGCGCCCCCCGAGGGTGGCGCCACGACCATCTGCAGCATGGCGCCCATCGGAGGCTCGGGGGCACAAGTGACGTCGGCATGCCACCATTCGGCGGTGGTCGCCTTCTTGGCGGTGTCGAACACCACGACCTCGGGCACGTCGACCAACGAGTCGAGCGCGACATGGCTTTGCAGCGTGCCGAACATGCGACCAAGCCGCACCTGCTCGAGCGGCGTGAGCGCGGCCTTCGGGAAGAACACGACCTCGTAGCGCAACAGCGCGTCGCGGACCTGCAAGACGAGATCATCGTCGAGCGGCGAGCGAAGATCGAGCCCGGTGATGGTCGCGCCAAGCACCGCCGGTTTGGGTGTGATGGTGAGCATTTCGTTCTCCTCAAGAAGTGGGTGCACGAGGCACCGTGCCATCGATGACGACACGGTGCATCACGCGAGGTTCGCGGTAGTCCGCTACCGCGTAGTGCTGGGTGCAGCGGTTGTCCCAGAAAGCCACCGAGCCGGGATGCCAGGTAAAGCGACACTGGAAGTCGGGCGACCGGATGTGGTCGCACAGCATCGGGAGCAGCACCTCGTTCTCCCGATCGGTCAGTTGGTCGATGCGCGAGGTGAAGATGCGATTGACGAACAACGAGCGGCGTCCGGTATCCGGATGCACACGCACGACCGGATGCGACACTGGTGGGTACTCATCGTGCAACGGCCGACGATGCGCACTCGAGTTCGCGAAATCATGAGTCGCGGTCAACTCGTCGAGCATGCGTTGCATCCGGGACGACAATGCGTCGTAGGCCGCGGCGGCGTCGGCGAACAACGTGTCACCGCCGTGCGATGGCAACGTCACGGAACGCAGCACCGAACCGAACGGCGGCGCGGCGAGGAACGTCGCATCCGAATGCCAGATGTCGGCGTTGCCGACCTTCGGACGTTCACCGCCGCCAACGATGGCATGCACCTCGGGCACCGCTTCGTCGACCGGTGATCCGAACGGGAACCGTTTGAGCGGACCGAAGCACGCCGCGAAGTCACGCTGCGCCCGATCGTCGAGGTTCTGGTCGCGGAAGAACACCACCTTGTGGGTGAGCAGCGCCTCGCGAACGATTCCGATGGCGGCGGAGTCGGCGTGCGCAAGTTCGATGCCGTGGATCACCGCACCCAGCGTCGGGGTGAGTGGTTCGACCCACACCGCGCGATCCTCTTGTAGACGCATGTCTACAAAGTAGACGTTCGTCTACACTTGTCAAGCATGACTGGCGCCGCATGACCGAACGCGTGATCGCACAGAGTCCCGTCCGCCCGTTCGGCCGCGACGAGGTCCGTGATGCCGTCCTCGACGCGGCGGCGCGCCACTTCGCCGCGTCGGGAACGGGTGCATCGTTGCGGGAGATCGCGAGCGACGCTGGGGTAAACCTCGGCCTGATCCATCGCCACTTCGGCAACAAGGACGACCTTCTACGCGCCGTGCTCGCGGCGCAGACCCAAGGCGGCACGCGCGTCGTCGAACAGGCACTAGACGTGCCGAATGCGGTGCGCGAGATGTTCGAGCAGACCACGAAGCAGAACCGATATGTGCGCACCGTCGCCTGGATGTTGCTGGCCGGCATGCCCGTCGATGAACTACAACGGCACTATCCCTCGATCCGAGCATTGCGCGATCGGGCAGCGCCCGACATCGACGAGCTCGACCTGCTCGCGTGCTTCGCGCTCATGTACGGATGGACCGTGTTTGGCGAGCAACTGCTCGCGGCCTTCGATCGGACGCCGCGGCAACGCCGCGCCGTCGAGGTACACCTGGCGGGCGTCGTCGAGCGGTTGGCGTCTGCCTCACCGTGAGGCGACAGCGGCGCGCACGAGCGGCATGACCTCGGAGGCGAAGCGCTCGTGCTCACGGCCCACGAGCGACGTCACGAACGTGTGCACGCCCAGCTCGACGAGCTCGTGCAGCCGCTCGGCCACATACGTCGGGTGACCACCGATGCCGAACCAGTCGCCGAATGCTTCGTCGACCTGGCGGGTGTTGGGATTGTCGGCCGGGACGTCGGCGCGGTGGAAGCGGTAGTCGTAGCCCTCGCGGAGCTGCTCGGTAACCCGCCGCATGATCTCGGGCTGCGCGTCGAGGTCGTTGCCCGGGAAGCTCGACATGTGGGCCCACCCGGCCACCCGGTAGCGGATCTCGGCTCGGCCCGCCTCGCGCGTATCGGCGATGGCCACCGGGACGTATGCGCCGATTCGGACATCGGAGCGCGTGCGTCCGACCGATGCGAGCGCCGCGTCGATGATCCCCAGTGCCCACCGGATGCGTTCAGGACTCGCCCCGACGCTGAGGCCGATGCGATCGGCCGCCACGGCGGCCAGTGCAATCGCGCGTGGGCCGCTGCACACCATCTCGATCGGAACGGGCGAGTACGGAAGATCGCCGATCCACTCGAGACGGCTCTCGCGCGCCGCGAACTGCACCGTCTCACGGTTGAGGTAGTGGCGTACCAACCCGATGTCGCGCGCCAGATCATCGTGGCGCTGCGGACGGCGCCCGGCCAGCGCCACCGCCGAATCACCACGAGCGATCCCACAGATCGCCCGCCCGGCACTGAGGAGTTGGATCGGCGCGATGGCCGACGCGACAACACCCGGATCGCGGGTGACGAAGTTGACTGGTCCGGCCAGGAGCTTGATGCGACTCGTCGCGCGAGCCGCATCACGCAGCTCGCCGAAGATGTCGGCCGCCATGTTGTGGTTCTCGCCGAACAGTTGCAGGTCGTAACCCAACGCCTCGTTGGCCTGTGCCACTGCGGCGCCTTGGAACACCGGACAGAAGTTGGTGGTGCCGAACTCGAGTGCGACGTTCATCGTGGGCCGACCAGCGAACCGAGAACCATCGCGAGCTGCTCAGGTCGGCTGATCATCGCCATGTGCGCCGCGTCGAGCTCGATGACTTCTGCGCGAGCGCGATGCGCGTACAGGAGCTGGCGCTCCACATCGACGACCGCGTCGTGCAGCGTGAGGACCCATGTCCGCGGAACCACACTATCGAGGCCGCGAATATCGACCGGCTCCGTCATGACCCCGGCTGCCTCAGGACCCATGTGCGCCAGGGTCCAACTGGTCAGGTCGTCGTCCATGTCATTGCAGAACGCAGCGCGCGCCCAGTCCTCTGGTGCCGCCACCTGCTCGCCCGTCATGCTCTCGGCGGCCACTTCCTGCGTGGCCTGGTCGAGCGCTTCGAGCACCGACTCGCCTTGACCGGGCACCGTTGCGGCGACGAACACCAGGCGGGCGAGGCGCTCGGGGATTCGGGCCGCCACACCGGGCAGCGTGATCCCCGCGAGCGAATGGCCGACGAGGACGACGTCGTGCAGGTCACGGCATTCGATCTCGTCGACCACGGCATCGACGAAGTCGCGGATCGTCACCTGCGTGAGATCCGCGGGCCTCGAGCCGCGACCGGGGAGATCGACGGCGATGGCCGGACCGTCGAGATGCGGTAGGAGCAGATCCCAACACGATCCGTCGAAGGTGGCCCCGTGGACGAGCACGTACGTCATGGTTCTCTTTCGGTCGAGATTCCGAGTTGCTCTGACGCGAGGCGCGCACCATCGACGAGCGAGCCCAGCTTGGCCCACGCAATGTCGGGGTGCACGCCGGTGAGCCCGACCATCGTGCCGAAGCCACAGTCGGCACCGCCGATGATGCGTTCCGGGCCCACCACCTGGGCGTAGCGGACCAGTCGCTCCGCCACCAGCGCCGGATGCTCGATGTAGTTGGTGGTGGTGTCGAGCACGCCAGGGATCAGCACCTTGCCCTCGGGAAGATCGACGTCCCGCCACACCGACCACTCATGCGCATGGCGGGGGTTCGCCGCCTCGAACGAGAGCGCGTGCGGCCGCGCAGCCAGCAACATCGGGAGAAGATCGACGAGTGGCACATCATGGTTGTGCGGCCCTTCGTAGTTCCCCCAGCAGACGTGCATGCGCATGCGCGACGGCGCGATCGACGCTGTGGCTTCGTTGAGGACATCGACGTGCATCCCCGCGACATCGAGGAAGTCGACGAGGCCGAGATCGGAGAAGTCCGAGTTGTAACTCGCGGCGAGGTCGGGGCAGTCGAGTTGCAGGATGAACCCGGCCTCGATGATGGCCTCGTACTCACGGCGCATCACGGTGCCGAGCGCCCGCAAGTACGCCTCGTCGTCGGCGTAGTGCTCGTTCGGCAGCATCATCGCGATCGCACCCGGCGACGCAGACGTCATGAACCCGTCTCGGCGTTCGTGGCGCGACGGGGCGGCGGTCACCGCCAACGCGCCAGTCAACCGTTCGAGATCAGTGGTCACCGCGCCGAAGTCGCGCCAGTGAAGACCGTGGGTGCACGTCGGCACCCGGAGGTTCGCCAGGCCACGGGGCGACGATGCCTTGGCCCATCGAGGGAAGTCCAGCGAGTCGCGACGCTTGGGGAAGGTCGAGCGACGCGACGAGCCGAAACCGCCGACTCGATCGACAACGTAGGTCGCGTAACTCGGCTTGTGCTGCTCACCGTCGTTCACGATGTCGAGGCCCACGGAGATCTGTCGCTCGACGACAGACCGCACCGCCTCGGCCGCGGCAGCCTCGAACCGGGCGGCATCTATACCCGTGTTCGCCTCGCGGGCGAGAAGCAGCTCCTCGATGAGCTCGACCCGCGGCAGGCTGCCGGTGTGCGTCGTGCGGATGCGGCCGGTCATGCGCGGTAGGCGCGCACCAGGCGTGCCGGCACCCCGGCCCCGAAGTCGTCGGGGCGATGGGCGAAGTAGCGCTCGTTAAGGTGGTGTTCGGTCAGGTGGAGATCGATGACAAAAGAGTGCGCCGCGAGCAACGCGACGAAGTCTTCGGGCCGGAAGCGACTCCGAAATGGTTCGCCGCGCGCGGCAACGCTCGCGCCGAGCCCTCGCATCACGGCACGCTGGGCATCGCTGACCGGGACGTCCTTGCACGGGTAGTTGCAGAGCAGCGAGCTGGTCGGCGCGAGCACCGCGGTGAGCTCGGCCAAGGTCGCCTCGATCGCGCCGGGCGACAGGTAGGGCAACGTGTTCATCCAGCTCACCACTGCGGGCTTGGTCGGATCGAACGGTGACGCGCGTAGCTCGGGGCCGAGCGTGGTCACTTCGAAGTCGACCGGCACGAAGTGGGGCACGAGTGCGATCGGTGGGGCCGCGGCCAGCCGCTCCATCTTCAGTGCTTGCACGCGGGGATGATCGACCTCGAAGACGCGCAGCCGTCCGGCGAACTCCGGGTGGCGCATCGCGAAGGTGTCGAAGCCCGCGCCGAGCACCACGTACTGCTCGACGCCGGAGGCAACAGCCGCGAGCACCTCGTCCTCCGCGAACCGCAGACTTCCGATGCCCACACCCGAGATCGCGAACGAGCCACGGTGCGCGGCGAGCTCCGTCCGACCGGCCTCACCGCGGAGGGCCTCTCGCTCATCGGCGGCCAGCAGGAACACGGCCCAGTCATCGATCATCGCGGGCGGGTCGAGGTGCAGGGTCTGCAGTGCACGGAACCGAGATGCCGCCTCGGCCGTGCTCAACCCGTCGGGCAAGCGCGGCCCGTCGCTGGTGCTCAACGCTCGCCGGCCTCGCCGACGATGCCGCGCTCGATCAACGATTCGATCTGTGCGGGCGTGTACCCGAGCTCCGCGAGGATGGCTCGCGAGTGCTGGCCGGCGACACACGCACCGCCCAGCTCATCGACACCTCGCATGTCCACCACCGCCGAGGCGCGCCAGTGCTCACCCCGACCAGGACTTGATACCCGTCGCGCGAGCGCGTGACGGCCACTGACGATCTCGGCCTGCTGGAACGAGGCGAACGATCCACGATCGGCACGCGCCGCACCGACCCCTGCACCGAGCAACAGGCGCTCCCACTCGTCGGCGGTATCGGTGGCGAACACCTCGGTGAGAGCCGATACGAGCGCGTCGTCGTTCGCGAGGCGATCGGCGACCGTGGAGAACTTCTCCTCGGTGAGCGGGCCTGCGCTTCCACAATGCTTCTCGACCACCGCCACGAGCCGCTGGTACGCCGCGGTGGAATCGACGCCGACGAACAGCCAGCCCTCGCTCGTCTCGTAGAGCCGGTCGAGCGCGTCGGTGCCGAGCAGTTCCGAATCGACCTCGGCAATGGGCGGGCGTCCGTCGTAGCGGATCCAATCGCCGCTGAACAGGTGCGCGCTGGCGCACAACATCGACGTGGTCATCTCGGCGCCGATACCGGCGCGATCACGGGCCGCGATGCCGACGAGCAGCGCGGTTGCCGCGAGCGCCCCCGTGACCGGATCGGGATGGCCTTCGTTCGCTCGCGACAGGTGCAGCGAAGCAGCCTTCAACTCCGCCATGTCGACCGGCACGTTCGAGAGCGCGCCATGTCCAGCCTGCCGCGCCGCGTTGCCACACACCGCGCCGGCGACGGGGTGATAGGCCGGCATCTTCTCGCACGGCCCGTGCTTGCCGTACCCGCCCACATAGAGGTACACGAGTCGCGGGTTGCGAGCCCGCAACGACGCGTCGTCGATGCCCAGCTTCTCGGGCACGCCGGGGCGGTAGTTGTGCAAGAACATGTCGGCCCGTTCGGCCAGCTGCTGCACGATCTCACGGCCTTCGGGCGCCTTGATGTCGACCGTGATGCTCTCCTTGCCCTGCAAGGTCTTGATGAAGGGGAGCGTGCGGCCCGGCTCCCCACCGATCGGTTCGATCTTGATCACGCGCACACCGAGGTCGGCGAGTATCGCCGACCCGATCGGCGTGGCGATCATCGACGCCGCCTCGAGCAACACCAGGCCGTCGAGCGGTGGGCGGACGCTCGCCGGTACAACGGGTGCACGACGCGCATCATCGACACGGGTCCACGGACGCGGACCTACGGGCACCGCGCCGCCGGACATGGCGGCGATCGGCCCGAGCTGATCAACCGGCCCGAGCTCCGGATCGTCGTAGGTCGCGACATCGCCGTTGAAGCGGATCTGCGGATGATCCATGCCCTCGATCGTGGTGCGCATGATGTCACCACCGGCCGCGCCGGTCTCGGCCAGCACCGTCATCCATTCGTCAGCGGTGCGTTCGGCGGTCGCGACGAGAACGCGCTCCCACAGTGCGTGTGCGTCAGCGGGCGCAAGCACCGACAAGTTGGCGTACGCCGGATCATCGAGCACCTCGCCCAGACCCAACAGCTGAAGCTGTTGTCGATTGAGATGCGGCGCCCAGTTGGCCCACTGCAACCATCGGCCGTCCTTCGTGGGCGCGGGTGCGTACCCGATCGCAGGAGTGGGCCCCAGCTCGCTCGTCGGACGTCCGATCCCCGAGGGCGCACCCTCGGGTCCCCAGAAATCGAAGATGGTCAGACCGCGCACGAGGCTCGTGCGCACCACCTGGCCGCGACCCGATCGATCGCGCTCGAGGAGGCCAGCGATGATCCCTTGCGCAGCCGACTGACTCGCGCCATAACTCGCGAGTGGCGCCGCCACGTACGCGGGCCGCCCCTTGCCGAACGACACGCCGTTGTCGAACATGCGCCCCGCTGCAGCGTGCACGACCCCGTCGTGGAGAGGTGCGGCCTTGAACGACGGATGATCGCCCAGCGCGTCGATCACACACACCACGAGGTGTTCCCGGGTCGCGCGTAGACGCTCTGCGGTTTCGCCGTCGGCCGACCATCCGAGCGCCGCGAGCGCCCGACTCCCCGTGCTCAGCAAGACCACGTCCGCTTCCGCGAGCAGGTCGTCGACTGCTGCCGCCAGCGTGCCTGGGTCGAACAGGACCTCGTCGGTGCTGCGGCGCCATTGTCGGGCGCCGGGCGGTTCGTGACGATCTTCGTCCGCCGCTGCACCACGGATGACCGGTCGCCGCACTGCTGCACCGTTGTCGCCCAGGATCATCGTGCACAGTGCCCCGGCAAAGCCGTCGGACAGGTCGAGCACCCGCCGGCCGCTCAGTGCCCCGTGTTCCGCCATCTCTGTCCGCGTGACTTCCCCCATACGCGAACGCTAGCCGTACGACAGACCCCCGACGCCGGGCGAACGCCCGAGTCGTGCACGTACATGTCGACCCGCTCGGGCGGCGGCGTCCTCAATTCGTCAGTCGGGCGCGTGGCACGCTCGAGGAAAACTCGTTTCCGGAGCGCACTGGTTCGTCGGCAGACCCGGGGGGTTCGACGACACGACCGCTCTCCATGCGAATCACCTGGTCGACGTGGCGGAGGAACCCCGTGTCGTGGGTGACGACGAGCACCGCTGGCCGCGGTTCCAGCGTGGCGAGCACCGCGAGCAGCTGCTCGACCGTCGCGTGGTCGAGGTGGTTCGTCGGCTCGTCGAGCACGAGCATGGCGGGCGCACGCACGAGCGCACGCGCGAGCGCGAGACGCTGGCGCTGCCCGCCCGACAACGTGAGCGCGTCATCGCTCAGCTCCGCGTCGAGCCCGCCGTCGAGACGCTGCACGAATTCCCACGCGTGCGACATCGTCAACGCTCGCTGCACGGCGTCGGGTTTGGTGTTCTCGGAGCCGTAGAGGAGGTTCTCCCGGATCGTGCCCGGGAAGAAGAACGGTACCTGTGGCACCACACCGACCTGTTGCAGCAGGTGCTCGAGATCGAGCGAGCGGTAGTCGACCCCCTCGGCGCGCACAGTGCCGGCGCTCGGTTGGTAGAGGCCCAACAGCACGTTGATGATGCTGCTCTTGCCGGAGCCGTTCGCGCCGATGATCGCAGTGGTCGTGCCAGGCTGCAGCACCACTGACACGCGGTCGAGGACCTGTTTGTCGCCGTAGCACATCGAGACGTCGTCGAACTCAATCGATCCCCGCAGGATGACTCGCTCGGTGCCGGTGTAGGCCTGCGGTTCGATCTCGTCAAGGCGCGCGTACAGCCGCGCCATCGCCTGTCGACCTTCGATGATGGTCGGGATCGCACCGCTTCCGCTGCTGAGCGGGCTGCGCAACAACGCGAAGCCGGCGTAGAACGAGATGATGTCGCCGATGCTGGTGACGCCCGACGCGGCACGCAACCCGCCCACCATCAAGATCGCCGCGCCGACGAGCGCTATGAGCGACTGCTGGGTTACCTGATAGGCGGTGCCGGCAAACGCGCGAGCGATCGCTCTGTCCTCGAGATGCTCGAGCTCGTCCTCGGTGCGGCGCTCCTCGATGTGGCGCGCGCCCTGGACGCGCATCAGATCCTGCACCCGCAGTAGGTGAAGCACACCGCGACTGAAGGTCTCGAGGGCCTGGTGGTAACGCTCGTAGCGGTCACCGATGTAGCGCAGCAGGTAACGGTTGGCGAGGCCGAAGCCGAGCCCCATCACCAGCGTGACCATCGTGAGAACCCAATCGATTCGGATCAGCACGCCCATCATCCCGACGATGAGCACGATGCTCGGCAGGAGATCGGCGAGCATCGACGACGTCATCAGGTCGACACGGTCGGTCTCGCGCACCACCATCTCATGGAGCGTGCCCTGATCCGCGGTGATGTGGAACTGGCGCGGCGCTCGGTTCAGCCGGTCGAGCACCTCGCGACGAACGTCGCTCGCGACCCGCTTGGTAACACCGAGCGTGATGCGTCGGGCGATGAGGGTCACTACGGCGGTCGCAATAGTGAGCGCGACCATCGCTGCCGCGAGGGCGAGAATCTCGCCGCGCCGACGGTTCGGGATCGCGTCGTCGATGACCCGTTGGATCAGCAAGGGCATCGGCAACAGGAAGACCGTCTGCAACGCGGCGAGCGAAACGCCGAGAAGCAGTCGCTTCCACGACCGCCGATAGAACCTACGGTGCTTGCGGAGATCGTGGGTCATCAGCGGTCGCCCTTGAGGATCGTGTCGAGCACCTCGGAGACGCGGGCGCCGAGCACCTCGACGTGGGGCGGGGTGAACATCGAACCTTCTCTTGAGTGGTTGCCGGGCACTTCGACCATCGTGAGGTCGTCGACCACGCGCCTCCAGCGATAGCGGTAATCGCCGAGGGGAAAGTCAGGATCGACACCCGTCGCGTGGCAGTGCACGACCCGGCCGTCGTAGCGCTCGGGTCGGTACGCGAGACGTAGGCCATGGCCGAAGTGTTCGCTCAGCAACCCGAGGAGCAGCAGGTCGGGTTCGACGCCGGCGCGCGTGGCCGCTCGGAGCGCGCGCTGTGCGCGCCGCGCTTCGGCGGGGTGTTGGTACCAGCGCTGCCACCGTCGACGCACGAGCCGACCGATCCCACGGGCGACGCCGGTAGCGCCATCGCGGGCCAGGCGACGGCGGAGTTTAGAGAGCGAGGACTCGACCTGGTGGGCCCGTTTGTCGGCCGCGGCGGCGGGCACGGCATCGAGCAGGAGGACCACCTCAACACGTCGGCCGCTCGCCGCGAACAGACGAGCCATCTCGTACGCGAGTAGACCGCCGAGCGAATAGCCCGCAAGCGCGATCGCGCCCGTCGGCTGGTGCCGTTGGACCTCGTCGACGTAGCGTGCCGCGTACGCCTCGATCGTCGGAAGCCGGCGGGTCGGGTCACCCCACCCGTACTCGCGGATCCCGATCACCGGCTGATCGACGGGCAGCTCCGGAAGCAGCGCCGCGTACGCGAACAATTGGCCGCCGGCAGGGTGCACGCAGTACAGCGGCGTCCGGCGCGACACGTCACCGGCCCGCAACGTGACCAACAGCGCTTCGTCGCGTGATGCCGCCAGGGTCGTGCGTGCGTCCACCTCCCCCACCGCGGTCGTCTCGTCGATCCGAACGCTTCGCGCATCGCGTAGTTCGTGAGCGAGAGCCCGCACGGTCGGCGCGTCGAACAGCACCGCGAGGCCGAGGCGCACACCGGTGCGCCGCTCAATCGCGGCGAACAGCCGCGCCGCCTGGATCGAGCTGCCTCCCATGTCGAAGAAGTTGGTCTCAGCATTGATGTCATCGCGTCGGAGCGCCTCGCGCCACACCCCTACCAGCGCGTCGAGATCGAACTCCGGTGTGATATCCAGAGGGCTCGGCGCGTCGAGATCGAACTCCGGTGTGATGTCCAGAGGACTCGGCGCGTCGAGCAACGCGAGAAGAGCCGCTCGGTCGACCTTGCCGTTGGTCGTCATCGGCAGGCGGTCGACGAACTCGAAGCGGCGGGGCATAGCGGCGGGGGCGAGGAGCCCACCGCAGTGACGCCGCAGCCGCGCCACGCACGCGGTGCGCTCCGTCGGGGGCACGTCGGAAACCACGAACGCCACGAGCTCAGGATCGCGATCGGGTGCGAGTCGGGCCTGAACGTGCACGGCGCGGACGTCGTCGTGGCGGACAAGCACCGCGGTCACCTCTGCCGGTTCGACCCGGACACCGCCGATCTTCACCTGGTCATCGACGCGACCCACCAACTGCAGGTGGCCATCGGGGAGATAGATGCCGCGGTCACCGGTGCGGTAGACGATGTCGTCGGGGTCGTCGGTGAAGGGGTTCGGCACGAACCGGAAGGCCTGCTCGGCCACGTTGTTGGCGTAGCCGGCCGTGCCCGCCCGCGTGCGGATCAAGACCTCGCCCGGCACGCCGATCTCGCACAGCGCCCCCGTGGCATCGACCACGAGCGTCTGCGAACCGGGGAGCGGCGTGCCCACGGGTTGGGGCCCGACGGACGGCCGCTCGGGTACCACGTAGAGGCAGCGCGACATGGTCGTCTCGGTCGGGCCGTACATGTTGCCCATGGCACCGGGTTGCGCCGCACGCCAGCGCGAGGCCAGCGTGTCGGTCAGCATCTCGCCCGCGAACAGCGTCCACCGGAGCGCGCTGTTGTGAAGCGCGCTGTTGTGAAGCGCGCTGTTGTGCGGCGCGCTGGTTCCGGCCTCGTCGAGCCACGACGCCGCGAGCGAAGGCGTCACGTGCAGGACGCTCACCTGCGCTGCGGCGAGCCACGCGAGGCCGTCCTCCGGCAGCAATCCGTCGGGGGCGACGCACACCGTGGCCCCTGCGACGAGGGGTCCGAAGACGTTACGCAGCGTCACGTCGAACGCCGTGCTCGTCGCCATCGACACGCGGTCGTCGCGGGTCACGGCGAACGCGTCACGCCACCAGCGCAGGTACTCGGCCAGGGAGGCGTGGCGACCGAGCACGGCCTTCGGCGTTCCGGTGGTACCGCTCGTGAAGAACACGTAGGCGTGTGGCCCTGGGGCGGCCGGGGTCGCGACGGGCCCGTCATGACGGGGCACGGCGTCGCCATCGATCTCGAGTCGTGTCAGATCGCGGGCCCAGTCGGGTGTCTGCCCGATCACGATGGCGTGCGTCGCGCCCAGCTCGCGCGCCATCGTTGCGCAGCGGGCGTCGGGCAGCATCGTGGCGCAGGGCACGACCACGCCACCCGCACGCAGCACCGCGAGCATTGCGGTGGCAAACGCCGAGCTGCGGGGTCCCCACACGAGCACCGGGGTGCCGGTGGTGACCCCGGTGCCGGCGAGCCGGCCGGCCAGCGCGCCGGCGCGTGACCACAGCTCGTCGAAGGTGGCAGTTGTAATCCCGTCGTCGAGCGCCACGTGGTCCGGCCGATCGAGCACGTGCTGCTCGATTTCGTCGAGCAGCGTGGCATCAGGCGGCTCGGGCAGCGCGAGGGTCGGGTCCGGTCGCGGATCGAGTCGGGCCGCAGGCTCGTCGACCAGCGCCAGCAGCGCGCGACGGTCGAGCTTGCCCACAGCGTTCATCGGGAGCCGCTCGAGGATCTCGAAGCGTCGCGGTACCGCCTTCAATGGCAGCGCCTGGGCGCACCTCCGGCGCAGATCGTCCCGCAGCATCGCGAGGTCGACGGGACGCGAGCCGTCGAGCACGACGAACGCGAGAAGTTCCATCGTGTCGTCGGCCGCGAGGTGCGGCAGGACGTGCGCCTCGCGCACGTCCGGGTGGGCGCGAAGGACGCCGGCGACCTCGCCCGAATCGATCCGGAGGCCGCCGAGCTTGACCTGGTCGTCGGCGCGACCGAGGATCTCGATGAGGCCGTCGGCGCGTCGGATCGCGCGATCACCGCTGAGGACGATTCGGTCGTCGTGGCGATGCGTGAAGGGGTTGGCGACAAAGCATCGGGCCGTCGCCTCGGGGTCATTCGCGTACCCCACGGGAAGATCGCGGGCCCGTACGGCCAGCTCGCCCGGCTGGTCCACGTCACACAGGGCGGCGCCGCCCTCGTCGAAGATCAGCAACTGGGTGCCGGTCAACGGGTGCAGCAATGGCTGGATGCCCGGATGTGGAGGATCGGGAACCTCGTACCACGCTCGCGAGCCGCCCGTCTCGGTCGCGCCCCAGGAGTTCGCGACACGACCGCTCCCCGCTATCACTGCGCGCCATGCCTGGACCAACGTGTCGGGAAGCGGCTCGCCGCCGAAGAACGTCCAGCGCAACGTCGGCCGGGGAGTGTCGGGATCTCGTTCCGCGAGCCACGTGCGAACCGTGGTCGCGGTCGTGGTCAAAACGGTGCATCGCGCCTCCGCCACCCAGGCGATGGCCTGCTCGGGCAGCAGCAGATCGGGGGCTATGCACAACGTCGCCCCCGAGGTCAACGTGCCGAACACGCTCCGCAGGGTGCCGACGAAACCGATGTTCGTGACGAGCGAGATGCGGTCGGTGGTCGATAGGGCGAAGGTGGTGCGGGACCACGCGGCCGAGGCCGAGGCGAGTCCGACGTGCGTCCCCAGGACGGCCTTGGGTGGCCCCGTGGATCCGCTCGTGAAATAGATGGTGGCGTGCTCACCCTGGGGTGCCGGTGACGCTCGTGGGAGATCCGTGATTCGGGGGGTTGCGTCCGCGCGGATCGAGATCGTCCGGAGCGAGCCCGCCCAGTCCGGTTCGTCACCGACCACGATTGCGTGACCCGCCCCGGACTCGAGCGCCATCTTGGCGCAGCGCTGTGGCGGGAAGACCGTCGACACCGGAACAGCGACTGCACCGGCGCGGAGCGCACCAAGGAAGCCAACCACCCACGCCGCGCTCCGCGGGCCGACGATCACGACCCGGTCCTCGCTGGCGACGCCCGCCGCGGCGAGGTGCTCGGCGAGGCGTCCGGCTCGCGCCCAGAGATCGCGATACGAGAGCACGACGGCGCCATCGTCGACCGCCGGCTGGTTCGGGCTCTCGTCAACCTGCCGGGCCAGCGCGGCGAGGACGTCGCGCTCAGGCGGCTCGGGCAGGGGTGCCGTGGGGCTGTCGGGATACGCGGCGCGACCCATGCCGGTCGGCTTGGCGCCTACCTCTGCATCCACTGCTTCGTCCTCCCGCGAGACTCGTTGTCGTGCGTCTCCCGTCGGCCGGTCGGGCCGTCGTTTCATCCTAAACACAACGTTTCTATGTCCCGACCCGCGGCGAGACCGAGACTTCTGATGTCTTTTGGGTTGGTGTAACGACGTTTCCGATCATCTCGGATGGACGCGGGCGCTCGTGACGTCGCGCGGCGCGACGATGCGGTACGCCTCCTCAAGGATCCGCGCCACCTGTCCCAGTCAGGATCGCAGTCGAGGAGCTCGGCCTACACCCCGGGCGGCGCCAGGCACCGGAACGTCGCCGCGACCGGCACGGCCAGGATCAACCCTGGACCGGCACCGTCTTCGGCCAGATCGCGGCCAGGGTGCTGATGAGCGAGTCGTCGATCGCGAGCTTCGCCGGGCGGGCAACTCCTCGGGCGTCGAGCTCGGACGCGAAGATCCGCAGCACCCTCGCCTCGTCGAGATCGTCGAAGTGCTCGTCGAACACGCTCGCCGCGTGCGCATCGGCGAACACGTACGCCTTCCACGACAACGATCGACGTATCGCGCCGCGCGACCACGCGCCACGGACCTCGGAACCGTGACGCAGCTCGAAGCGCTCGCCGACGACGTGCACCTCGCTCGTCGGTGTGAGGTCTGACGGGTCAGGGCCGTGAGGCGACGCGAAGTCGCCGACCGCGTGAAACACTCGATCGTTGTCGCTGATGACGGCACGCCCCGTGAGCGGCGGTCCGTAGCGCTTCGGCGAAGACTGCGGGCCATCGACCCATAGCACGAAGTCACCGCGCGGCCCATCCCACAACCACGTGACCGCGGTGCAGATGTCGAGCTGCCACGCAGTGAACAACCGCGAACGGTTCATCAGGTGCAACAGCGCGACAGGATGCCGATCACGCGTGACGCCCCGGAACTCGGGAACATCGATGTGGCCGAAGTCGGTGCCGACCGCCGGTAGCTGCACGTTCGCGTAGAGCGTGTGCGGACGCACGATCTCGCCACCGAAGACAGCCCGGGCCGCGTCGGCGAACGGCTCGTAGCCGAGCAGCGCATCCACACCCTCGACGAGCGCGTGGCCGCCCAACGCCCAGTCCTGGCGGTACCACGGCACACCGACCGTGGAGCTCACGCCGCCGGGCATCTGCGATGCGGCGCCTGCGGTGGTCAGGTATCGGCCCTGGTTCCAGTACGGGCCATTCGTCGCGAACAGCTGCTCGAGTGGCACGTGCCGGAGCACGCGCTCGAGCAGGACGACCGAGGACTCGGATGTAGCGGCGATCTGGGTCACGAACCCTCCCCCGAGGTTTCCGCGATGGCCACCACGATCGGCAACCTCAGGACACCCCACCCCGCACGGTACCTGCGGGATCCCCGACGAACGACGCGAGCGTGCGACGAGATGACCGTCTCGAGGCCGGGCGTGGCGTTCGTGAGGACATGAACAGCAGATCAAACCTACGGCTTCGTCAGGTACCGCTCCATCGAGGGGTCCGCTTCTCGACGAAGGCCCGAGAACCTTCGAGCGCGTCCGACGTGCCGAGGATGCCGGGCAATGCCTCCATGACATGTGACCACGCGGCCGAGACCGGCGACTCGAGCGCGTCGTACATCAGCCGCTTGGTCACACGGACCGCGAGCGGCGCGTTCGCGGCGATGCGCTCGGCGAGGGCAAGTGCTTCGGACAGCACCGCGACGCCTGGAACGACCCGGTTCACAAGGCCGAGCTCGTAGGCCCGAGCTGCGGTGATGAGGTCGCCGGTGAGCCCCATCTCGAGTGCAACCGCCGCGGGTACGCGGGTGGGCAACAGCGTGCCGCCCGCCCCTGCGAACAGGCCACGCTTCACTTCGGGTATGCCGAGCATCGCGTGATCGGCCGCCACCGAGACATCGCAGGCGAGCATCAGCTCGAAACCGCCGCCGACCGCCGAGCCGTTGAGCGCGGCGACGACCGGCTTCGTCAGGCCGGTCCGGAAGAACTCCTCGTACCGCTCGGCCGCGACGCCCGCGAGCCGTTGCCGCCCGTCCGCGAACGACGCAAGATCCATGCCCGCGCAGAACGCCCGATCTCCGGCGCCGGTGATCACCAGCACCGCCACCTCGTCGTCGTGTTCGATCTCGAGGAACGTCTCGCCGATGGCGCAGATCGTCGCCGGATCGAGTGCATTTCGCTTCTCGGGTCGGTCAATGACGAGAACTTCGACCGCGCCGCGTCGACTTCGCAGAATGCCCATCTCCCCATCCTCCCGCAGTCCCGGCGCCAAAACGAGAACTGGCAAGATCCAGGCCTTGTCGAACACCGCGTAGTCGGAGACGGTGACCGCGATGCCGTCCAACGCGGTCTTGCGCTCGGCATCGGACTTGGCCGCAACCGCTTGATCGAACAACTTGTCGACCTCGGGGTTGTTGTAACCGATCCAGTTGCCCGCGCTTTTCGAATGCAGGTTCTGGTTGAGGCTGATGAACGGGTCATCCTCGTAGACGTTGAAGCCCCAGCACGACAGGTCGTAGTCCTTCTTGACTTCCGCGACGAGGGCTTTGGCCTTGGCGAGGTCGAAGTAGGCCGCGTTCTTCTTGAGCGTGAGCACGCCACCTTGCTTCGGTGTGCGCGTGGCGGTTGCGGCCTTTGCCGAACCACGTCGCGCTCGTGCCACACCGAACAACCTCACCGGACGCCGACGCGCGTGCTCGACGTGCACGGCGACGACCGCGGCCCGTACGGTCTACGAAGACCTCGCGTGATCCGACGACGCGCGACGACCTGGAACGAGGATCGACCATGACCGACGCCGCCGCCGGCGCACACATCGTGCACGAACTCGACGAAGGGGTGTTGCGCATAACGATGAACCGCCCCGACGTGAAGAACGCCCTCGGCAGCACCGACCGCTTGCACATCGTCGAGCTGCTCGAGCGAGCGTCCGAGGACCTGCATGTGCGCGCCGTCGTGCTAACCGGCTCAGGCGGTTCGTTCTGTTCGGGCGCCGACCTCCGCTCGCCTCGCGAACCACTCCCCCGCCCCGACGGTGCACCAGCTACCGCGCAGGGCGACGTCGGTCGTGGCATACGGCTCTACGCCCAACGGCTGATCGTCGCGATCATGGACTGCGAGAAGCCGGTCATCGCCGCTGTCGACGGCATCGCCGCCGGCATGGGAGCCCACATCGCGTTCGCGTGTGATCTCGTCATCGCATCGGACCGGGCTCGGTTCATCGAGGTGTTCATCCGCCGCGCCCTCGTGCCGGACGCGGGTGGGGCCTACCTACTCACACGCATGATCGGCCCGCACAAGGCGAAGCAGCTCATGTTCTTCGGTGATGACGTGTCGGCCGCCGAGGCCGAGAAGCTCGGCCTCGTGAACACGGTCGTGCCCGCCGATGAGCTCCTCGCCACGGCCGGGCAGTGGGCGACGCGGCTGGCCGGTGGTCCGACCCGCACGCTCGCGTTGACGAAGGCGCTCGTGAACCGGTCGCTCGACGTCGACCGGGCCACCGCCTTCGAAGCCGAGGCCAATGCGCAGGACATGAACATGATGACCCACGACGGCCGCGAGGGCGTCACGAGCTTCGTCGAACGACGCCCTGCCGCCTTCCTCGGTTGGTGACGCGGCCACCACAGATCCGCTGCTCTGGGCCCAAAACCGATTCACGCGATCTCAGAGCGCGTTGAGCACGGCCGCGACACCGGCCGGGTTCGAGATCATCGGACAGTGACCGGCATCGAGATCGACCACGTCCACCGAGTCGCCGGTGGTACGTAGGTTGGCAATCATGTGGTCCTGCGTGGCGACCACGAGCGCCTGGTCGAGGAGCAGTCGCACGTAGGTGCGCGGCAGTGAACGTGATACCCCTCGCCACGTGATCGGTTCGTGGAAGAACCGCAACGAGTCGGGAACGGTCCGGGTGAGCAGGAACTCGGCCTGTTCGTCGTCCATGTCGTTCCCACTCATGAAGCGTCGATCCTCGTCGCTCGTCTGCGTGGCGCCGCCGGCGGTGCGGATGCGGGTCGCGGCGATGTCCTGCACGCTCTGGGGGAAGCTGGCCATCGTCGTCTGGCCTTCGACGGCGACCGGGGTGCCGAGGAACACGAGGCGATCGACGCGCCCGGCGAGCCCGGCCGCAACTCCCGGCATGGTCGCGCTCGCGATGGAGTTGCCCACGAGGATGACCCGGTCGAAGTCGGCCTCCTCGATGTCGGCGAGCACCGAATTGGCCGACAATTCGACGCCCACCGTGTTCAGTTCTGCCGGATGACGCCCGCGTCCGGGGAGGTCGACCGCGAGCGAGGGCCGATCGAGCAGCGGCACGACGCGCTCCCAGAACCACGACCCCTGGTGCCCACCATGGATGAGCACGAAGGCACTGTTTGCATCGCTCATCGAAAGTGCTCCATGCGTCATATGGCTGTGGAGTGTAAGGGTGCCCGATTTGCGAGGCATGCTGCCATGCTTGACCTATGGCACGTCGGCGCGGCTCGCATTCTGGCCGCGACGCGAGCCGGTCGTCTGCGGCCGCCGACGTGCGGCGGTCCGTGCGAGACACCATCGTCGCCGAGAGCCGCGTCCGCTATGCCGCGTCGCTGCCCATCAGCGAGCACCGCGACCAGATCATCGCGGCGATCCGCGACCACCAAGTGGTCATCGTCGCGGGCGAGACCGGCTCGGGGAAGAGCACGCAGCTCCCGAAGCTCTGCCTCGAGGCCGGCCGCGGCGTCGACGGGCTCATCGGGCACACACAGCCTCGCCGCGTAGCCGCTCGCACGATCGCCGCTCGCGTCGCCGAGGAGCTCGGCTCCGATCTCGGTGACGAGGTGGGCTACAGCGTTCGGTTCTCCGACAACATCGGTGAACGCACGCTGATCCGTGTGATGACCGACGGCATCCTCTTGGCCGAACTTCAGCGCGACCGAATGCTCCGCCGCTATGACACGATCATCATCGACGAGGCCCACGAGCGCAGCCTCAACATCGACTTCCTCCTGGGCTACCTCGCGCAGCTTCTCCCGCGGCGACCGGACCTACGGGTCATCGTCACGTCCGCCACCATCGACACCGAGAGGTTCGCGCGTCACTTCGCCCGCGATGGCGCCGTGGTGCCCGTGATCGAGGTCGCGGGGCGGACCTTTCCCGTCGAGGTTCGCCATCGGCCGTTCGGGGTCGAAGAGGACGACGACCGCGACCCGGTCCAAGCCATTTGCGACGCAGTCGACGAGCTCATCCGAGCCGGGCCCGGCGACGTGCTCGTCTTCGTCAGCGGCGAGCGCGAGATCCACGACACGGCCGACGCACTTCGTCGGAGCGTGTCGCCCGATACGGATGTGCTGCCGCTGTATGCGCGGCTGTCATCGAGCGAGCAGCAGCGCATCTTCGAACCCCATGCCGGGCGGCGTATCGTGCTCAGCACCAACGTCGCTGAAACCTCGCTCACCGTGCCCGGGGTTCGCTACGTCGTCGATGCCGGCAACGCTCGCATCTCGCGCTACAGCCGCCGGCTGAAGGTGCAGCGTCTCCCGATCGAACCCATCTCCCAGGCATCGGCGAACCAGCGCGCCGGCCGATGCGGCCGCGTGGCACCAGGCATCTGCATCCGGCTCTACGCCGAGGATGATTTCGACGGGCGAGCGCCTTTCACCGAGCCCGAGATCCTGAGGACCAACCTCGCGTCGGTCATCCTGCAGATGACCGCTATCGGGCTCGGCGATGTGGCCGCGTTCCCGTTCCTCGAGCCACCGGAAGCTTCGGCCGTGCGCGATGGCGAGCTGCTTCTCGACGAGCTCGGCGCGCTCGAACCCGCCGTGCCCGACCAGCCGCGGCGGCTCACCGAGATTGGTCGTCGCCTCGCCCGTCTCCCGGTCGACCCGCGGCTCGGTCGCATGGTGCTCGAGGCCGAGCAGCGCAACTGCGTACATGACGTCATGGTCATCGTCGCTGCGCTCTCGATCCAGGACCCGCGCGAACGGCCCCAGGAGAAGCGCCAGCAGGCGGACGACCTCCACCGACGATTCGACGTGCCCGGCTCCGAGCTGCTGAGCCTCCTCGCGTTGTGGAACCACTTGCGAGATCGCCAGCGTGAGCTGTCCTCGAACCAGTTCCGCAAGCTCTGCCGCGCCCAGTTCCTCAACTACCTGCGCGTCCGCGAGTGGCAGGACCTGTTCAGCCAGCTGCGTCGGGCGATGGGCGATCTCGGCATCCGGCCCGGGGCGGAAGCCGGCCACCCCGACAACGTGCACCAGGCGATCCTGGCCGGCCTGCTGTCGCAGATCGGCATGCGCGACCGCGAGACCCGCGTCTTTCGCGGCACGCGCGGGGCGCGCTTCTCGATCGCCGCGGGCTCCTCGCTCGCGCGCCGGCCCCCGCGCTGGGTGATGGCAGCCGAACTCGTCGAGACGAACCAGATCTGGGCCCGGCGCGTCGCCGCGATTCAGCCCGAGTGGGCCGAGCAGCTCGCGCCCCACCTCGTGAAATACTCCTACGACGACCCCAAGTGGGATTCGCAACGAGGCGCTGCGGTTGCCACCGAGAACGTCACGCTGTACGGCCTGCCCATCATCAGCGGTCGAACCGTGTCGTACGACCGGGTCGACGCGGTCGAGGCGCGGCTCATGTTCATCCAGCACGCGCTCGTCGACGGCGACTGGAAGACCCACCACACGTTCGTCTCGGACAACGCTGCGTTCGTCCAGCGCGTGCAGAAGATGCAGGCTCGCGTAAGGCGCGAAGATCTGCTCGACGACACAACCATCGAGGCCTTCTTCGACGACCGGCTCGACGCTTCTGTCGTGTCGGGACGGCACTTCGACCGCTGGTGGAAAAATGTCCGTCGCACGCAGCCTGACCTGCTCGACTTCACCGAGGATCTTGTCGTGCAGCACAGCGGCGTTCGACTCGCCGACTTCCCCGACACGTGGTCCGGCGGGAGCCTCGAGTTGCCGCTGACCTATCGGTTCGACCCCGGAGGACCGCTCGACGGCGTGAACGTCCACATACCGCTCACTGCGCTGAACCAGCTGCGCGGTGATCTCGCTGAATGGCAGATCCCGGGACATCGCCTCGCGCTCGTGGCCGAGCTGATGCGCATGTTGCCGAAGGACGTTCGGCGCGACCTCAGTCCGCTGAACGATACGACGCGCGCCGTGCACGAGCAGCTCGGCGAGCCGAGGGGCTTCCTCGGGGACGCACTCGCCGAGATCATCACGCGCCTCACCGGGGTCGACGTACCGATCGACGCGTTCGACGTCACGCGGGTATCGCCCCACCTGCGCATGCACTTCATCGTGGCTGACGATAAAGGCAATGTCGTCGACGCCGACGCTGACGTCGGAACGTTGCGCCGCAGGCTCGCACGGCGGCTCCGGGAGGCAATCGCCGCAGCGGTGCCGCTGGTGGAGCGCACCGGGCTCGTCGACTGGGACGTTGGCACCGTGCCACGTATGGTCCGTGCCGAACGGAGCGATCACATCGTGGCCGGCTACCCCGCGCTGCTCGACGACGGATCGAGCGTGTCGCTCCGCGTGTTCACAAACCCGAACACGCAACAACGCTCGATGCGAAGCGGGGCACGGCGGTTGTTGCAGCTGACGTCGGCGCCGTCGGCGAAGACGGTGGCGCGCGCGATCGACGGCAACGGACGCCTCGCGGTCGCAGGCCATGCCATGACCTTCGACGAGCTCGTCGAAGACTGCATCGCGGCCGCAACCGACCGGGTGGTCCTCGATGCACCCGGGCTCCCGTGGGACCGGGCGGCGTTCGACGCACTCGCCGAGGACGCTCGGCACCGGGTGGGTCCACTCGCCGGTGAGGCACTGCGGCAGGCCACCGCCATCCTCCATGCCGCCACGCGACTTCGGGTCATGCTCGATCGCACGAATGCCCAGACGATGGCCAAGTCGATCGCCGATGCCGAGGGGCAGCTCGCTCGCCTCGTCCGACGCGGCTTCGTCCGATCGACGGGCACGAGTCGGCTACCCGACGTGCTGCGATACGTGACGGGAATCGAGTACCGCGTCGAACGCCTCCCCGACGACATCGAGCGTGACCTCCGGCGCATCACCGAGGTCCGACCGCTCGAGCAGAGCTACGCATCGTTCGTCTCGCAACTGCCGCCCGACGCGATCACGCCCGAAATGATTCAGCTCGGTTGGCTGTTCGAGGAACTGCGCATCAGCGTGTTCGCGCAGCCACTGGGGGCGCGGGGCGGGGTCAGCGCAACCCGGTTGCGGCGCGAACTCGAGGCCCTCGGCGGGTGACCCGCTGCGCCATCGGTGCTCGTGGCGGTCGTCAGTCGGCCAGCCGCTCGCCAACGAGGCGTTGCGATGCCCGCCACGCGAGCCACGCCTGATAGCCGCCGTCGAGATCGGTGGCGTTGGGCCGACCGAGCGTGCGCAGAGTGGCCGCCGCGAGGCTCGAGGAGAAACCTTCGTTGCAGACGACAACGATCAACCGCGCCGGGTCCTCGGCCTCGGCGACGCGCGATGCGCTGGTGGCATCGAGACGCCACTCGAGCACATTGCGGTCGATCACGAGCGCACCGGGCAGCTCACCGTCGCGTGTTCGTTGCTCGATCGGTCGTGTGTCGACGACCAGCGCTCCGCTCGCAAGGAGCTGCTCGAGATCACCAGGAGTTGCCCGTGGAGCGATCGCGCCACGTGCCTCGGCGAGCAGCCGGTCGACCCGGGCGAGACCATCGTCAGCCATGACGACGCAGCCTACGTTCGATGGTGCGACGCTGCCGGGGTGCGTCGCTCACGCCTTGGCGTCGGACCATCGCTCGACCACGCTGACGTCCGCGACGAAACGGACGGACCGATCGGGCGCCCATCCATGTGCCGCCTCGTCCAGCGCATCCACCACGAGCGCGGCGAGCGTCAGACCGTGCTCGGTGCGCACGTGCACCAGGACCTCGTCGTGAAGGCACAGCACGATCTGTGCACCGAGTACCGCAGAACGGGCGCGGATCAGCACCGCCCACATCTTGAAGAGTTCGGCGGCCGCACCCTGCACCATGGCGTTGCGCCCGTAGCGTCCGCGTGCTGCGGCGATGCGGCGCATCTCGCGCTCGTCGACGTCGTTGGCATTCGTCGATCCGACGTTGATCAAGCGGCCGCCGTAGGTACGCAGGTCCCGGCTGCCCTGGGCACTGCGATCGGCATCGCGTAAAAACTTCATCGCGATCGGATACGCCATTTCGAGGCGCCCGGCGACATGCGCGCCGCGGCCGGTGGTCTGCCCATACATCGCGCCCAGCACGGCGACTTTTGCGGTGGGTCGATCGGCACCGAGTTGCTGGGCGATGGGCGCGTAAAGATCGTCGTCCTGCGTGGCCGCGGCGAGCGCCCGATCCCCCGAGACCACCGCGAGCACACGAGGCTCGATCTGGCCAAGATCGGCCCGCACGAACACATGACCGGACTCGGCGATCACCGCCCCGCGCATGTCGGCTGGCATGTTGTGCAGCCCAGCGGACGCGGTCATGCGCCCCGCCGAGCCGTCGCTTCCTGACCACGCGCCTCGCAGCCGTTCGTCGGCACCGAGGTGTGCGTCGAGCCACGCGTAACCGTAGGTGGTGGCCACGCGTTCCGCCTTGCGCCATACGAGGAGCGCGTCGACCACCGGGTGCGCGTCGCGCATTCCTTCGAGCCGCCAACCCCGTGTGTCGGGCACCTCGATCCCGACCCGGCGGAGGAGTGACTTCACCTGCCCGGGACTGCGAAGGTCAAGGTCGTCCGCGCCGGGCACGCAGGCAAGCACGGCGGCGTCTCGATCGTCACGCTGGGCTTGCGCCTCGACCTCATTGCTCGGCCGTGGCCCGACGAACGCGGCGATCAGTTCCTCGGCGACTCGACGACGCATCGGTAGGCCGTCGAACGCCAGGGCGGCGCACAACAGCTCGGCCGTGGACTCCGATCGTGCCGTGAGCATTGCTCGAGGCCGATCTTCGATCTCGACCAGCCGGGCCCGTTGCACGCGCGTCACCACAGCAGCCAGCTCCGCCCATCGACCGAGCCGCACAACGGATCGTGACCACCGGCCGTTCGCCCACTCCGGACTCAGGTGGCCATCCGGACGGACCGGATCCTCAGGGTCGTCACCGGCGAGCAGTTCTTGATGGAAGAGATCGAACGGCGCCTCGGTCGGCATGGCGTCCAACGCCAGATCGTGCGCCACCGCCCACACGCGAGCGGGGTCGGCCCGCCACCCGCCGTAAAGCAGCCGGTGCACGGCCGCGATGTCCCAGCACGTGGCGACACGCACGCCGTGCCGCACCAACATCGATGCCGTATCGATCGACCAAAACACCCAACGCGGCCGAAGTTCGGCATCGATCGCCGCGACCACATCGCTCGGCGCATCGCACGCGAGCGTGAACGATCGGCCCGTCGCCACCACCACGATGCCAAGTCCGACATCGTCGGCGAGCGCGACGGCGACGAGGTCACCACGCGCCACGTTTGCATCTCGCAATGAGGCGAGCAGCTCGTCGGCCGGCGTCAACCGCAACTGCCCCGCAGGTATCGGACGCTGGGGTGGCTCCGGGCGACCATCATGGCGCAAGCCTGCGAGGGCACTCCTGAGGACGTCACACTCCCGCGCCGACCAGGCCGGCGTCCCCACCCCCCAGACCGAGCAACCCGCCCACGCCGACCACGCGCACCACAGCGCTCCCCACCTCGTCAGAAGCGGCGAGATCGACCGTGGCATTGATGCCCCACTCGTGTTCGGCCGCCGGGTCGTCGAAGATCTGTCGCACGGTCCACGCACCCCGTTGGGCGTCAACGATGAAATACTGCGGCCCCCGCGACTCGGGCCCGATGCCTATCGAGTGGTGTTCGTCGAAGTACGCGCCCAGCGCCTCGCGCCATCGATCGGCGGGCCACCCCGAGTCGACATCGAGCTCTCCCAGCTCGTCGTAGCGTCTGGCGGCGGCCAGTTCAACGCGTCGGAAGAGCGCATTTCGGACGAGCACCCGAAATGCGCGGGCGTTCGCCGTAACCGGCCGCGGCCGATCGTCGACCGGCTGAGCCTCTTCGTCGGGGTTCTGGAGCTGCTCCCATTCGTCGAGCAGGCTCGAATCGACCTGACGCACGAGCTCACCCAGCCATTCCGTGAGGTCGAGGAGGTCCTCGGTCTTTGCGTCGTCGGGCACCGTGCGCTCGAGCGCCTTGTATGCGTCCGACAGATAACGCAGCACGACCCCCTCGGAGCGAGCGAGGCCGTAGTGGTTCACGAACTCCACGAACGTCATCGCGCGCTCGGAAAGATCACGGGCGACCGACTTCGGGCTCAACCTGAAGTCGGCGATCCACGGATGGTGCACGCGGTAGCTGTCGTACGCGGCGAAGAGCAGTTCGGCGAGTGGCTTGGGGTAGGTGACGTTGTCGAGCAGCGCCATGCGTTCTTCGTACTCGACGCCGTTCATCTTCATCTGCTGCACCGCGTCGCCGCGCGCCTTGAACTTCTGCGCGTCGAGCACCTTGCCCGGATCATCGAGGGTCGATTCGATCACCGACAGCACGTCGAGCGCATAGGTCGGCGACTCGCGGTCGAGCAACTCCAATGCGGCAACGGCGAACGGGGACAGCGCCTGGTTGAGGGCGAAGTTGGCCTGGAGGTCGACGGTGAGGCGCACCACTCGGCCGAGCTCGTCGGGCTCCGCGAGGCGCTCGACGATGCCTGCGTTCAGCAGGCCCCTGTACATGGCGATCGCCCGGCGGATGTGACGCCGTTGCGCCGGACGCGACTCGTGGTTGCCGGTGAGCAGCCGGCGCATCGCCGCGAACGCGTTGCCCGGCCGTTCGATCACGTTCAACAACATCGCGTGGCTCACGACGAAGCTCGACGTGAGCGGCTCGGGTGAGGCGACCTTCAGGCGCTCGAAGGTGGGCTGTCCCCACGACACGAAACCCGGCGGCGGCTTCTTGCGCACGATCTTGCGCAGCTTCTTCGGATCGTCGCCGGCCTTGGCCACGGCGCGCTCGTTCTCGATGGTGTGTTCGGGCGCCATGACCACGACGCGACCTGAGGTGTCGTAGCCGGCGCGCCCGGCGCGCCCGGCGACCTGATGGAACTCGCGCGCCGATAACAGCCGCGTGGTCGTGCCGTCATACTTCGAGAGCGACGTAAAAACTACGGTGCGGATGGGCACATTGATGCCCACGCCCAACGTGTCGGTGCCGCAGATCACCTTCAGCAAGCCGGCCTGCGCAAGGCGTTCGACCAGCCGCCGGTACTTCGGCAACATGCCGGCATGGTGCACACCGATCCCGTGGCGCACCAGGCGCGAGAGCGTGCGACCGAAACCCGCGGTGAACCGGAACGAACCGATCTGCGCGGCGATCTGGTCCTTCTCCTCGCGGGTACACACGTTCACGCTCATGAGTGTCTGCGCGCGTTCGACCGCCGCGGCCTGTGTGGTGTGCACCACATATACCGGCGCCTGGTGCGTGGCCAGCAGCTCCTCGAGGATCTCGTGCAACGGCAGCACCCGGTAGTCGAACGTGAGCGGCACCGGACGGGTGACCGATTGCACGATGGCCGTATGACGAGCCGTTCGGCGCGAAAGATCGTCGGCCAGTTCCTTGGTGTCGCCCAGCGTGGCTGACATGAGCAGGAACTGGGTGTTGTTCAGCTCGAGCAACGGCACTTGCCACGCCCAGCCGCGCGACGGATCGGCGTAGAAGTGGAACTCGTCCATGACGACGAAACCGATGTCCGCGGCGACGCCTCGGCGCAATGCGAGGTTGGCGAGAATCTCGCTCGTGCAGCAGATCACCGGTGCCTGCGAGTTCACCGCGGCATCGCCGGTCATCATGCCCACGCGCTCGCGCCCGAAGGTCGCGCAGAGATCGAAGAACTTCTCGGAGACCAACGCCTTGATCGGCGCGGTGTAGAAGCTGCGCTTCCCCGCAGCCAGGGCCGCAAAGTGCGCGCCCGCCGCGACCAGGCTCTTCCCTGAGCCGGTGGGCGTGTCAAGGATGACGTTCGCGCCCGACACCAGCTCGATCAGTGCCTCCTCTTGGGCGGGGTAGAGCGTGAGGCCACGCGTGCGCGTCCACGCGGCGAACGCATCGAACACCTCATCGGGCGAATCCGCCCCCGGCAACGCATCGACCAGGCTCACCCGTTCACGATGCCACCGCGTCGCCGCTTTTCCCCGAAAGTGCCGGGCCGAGCGGAGATCACGAAGGCTGCGGGTCGAGCAGCGCGGTGCCATCGAGCTCGCGGACGGCGCGACCGAGCTCGCCGAGCAGCGGGCCGTCGACGCAGATGCGAGCGGTGAGGTCGGGGCCACAGCTCGACAGTGCCATGGTGGCCTCGACGATGACCTCGACCGGGTTGAATCGGTCGGGGTCAAGTCGCCCGGCAAGATGGATGAGTGCACCTGCACTGGCCACTGGCTTCACCGGCTGCAAGGTGTTGACCCGTACGCCGGTGCCGTACAGCTCGACGCCGAGGACGTTCGTGTAGCGGTTGAGTGCAGCCTTGGTCGCGCCGTACGCCGCGTTCGTTGTGCCCATAGGCGAATCTGGGAACGGGGGGCCGTCCGTGATGTCGGAGCTGCTCGACGACACGTTGATGATCCAGCCTTCGCCCCGCTCGACCATCGAGGGGATGACCGCTTGCGCGAGGTCAAAGGGTGCGTGGAAGTTGACCTCGAACATGATGCGGCGATGCTTGAGCGACATCGACGCGCTCAGCTGGTGGATGCCGGCGGCCGCGTTGTTCACGAGGATGTCGATCGGGCCACCGAGGATCCTCTCGCTCTCGGGGATGATTCGGGCACGATCGGTGGCATCGGCCAGGTCGGCCACGAGCGGCACGACGGTTCCGTACTTCGCGCACCGCGCCATAGTGTCGGCCAGGCTGCCCTCGAGATGGTCGTGCTCTTCGAGCGTCCGCGCGGTGATGACCACCGAGGCCCCCTCGGCGGCGAACCGCTCGGCGATCGATGCGCCGATCCCCCGGCTCGCGCCGGTCACCACAACTCGACGTCCGACGAACTCACCAGTCATTGCGCCGCCCTTCAGACGATTGCGTTCGGTAGATGTGCACTCGGTAGAGGTGAACTGAGGCCCGAGCCCGGGCGCGCCTGCAGCCGGGGCCGAACGTGTTCGGCGAAGCACCGCAGGTTCCGTTCGGCCTCGGTGGGCGGCATGGTGCCGTAGCTCGCGACAGCGAGGAACGACTCGATGCCGAGCCGAGGCGCAAGATCCGAGATCTGCTCGAGCACCTCGTCGGGGGTGCCGACCAACTGCAATCTCGCAAACGCCTCGCGTCCCGGGTCGAGCCCGTGTTCGCGCAGCGCCGCCGCGCCCGCGGCGTAGTGCTCATAGCCTTTGGTCTCCGCGAAGTGTGCGCCGGTGATCTCGTAGTGGTCGACCACCGATCGGTAGTAGTCGTCCATGTAGATGCGCCCCATCTCGCGGGCGCGGTCGCCGTCGGCATCGACGAACACCCATCCGGCCATGACCCCCGCAGGCGCGGGCCGGCCATGTGCCTCGACGAAGATCTCGCGGTAGAGCGCGGCGTCGGCCTCGTGGATCTCCCATGATTTCTGTGGGATGACCATCATCCCGACGCCGAGCTCCGCGACGATGCGAATGGATTCGGGCGACACGGCCGCCGCGTAGGTGCGCTCGCGAAACGAACGCGGCGGGCGCGGCCGGATGTCTCGGCGGGGCTGCTGGTAGATCGTCCCGTCGAGCTCGACGTAACCACGCTCGAGTCCGTCGATGATGATGCGGGCACTCTCGTCGAAGCGGTCACGCGCCTCGCCCATCGGCACGCGGAACCCCTCGAACTCGACCCGGCCCAGGCCACGTCCGACCCCGAGCACCACGCGCCCGCCGCTCACGATGTCGAGGACTGCGATCTGCTCGGCGACGCGCACGGGATCGTGCCAGGGCAACACGACCACCATGGAGCCGAGCCGGATGTGCGTGGTGCGCCCCGCCAGATAGGTGAGCAGTTGCAAGACGTCGGGCGACATCGTGTAGCTCGTGAAGTGGTGCTCGACGCTCCAGATCGACTCGAACCCCAACGGCTCGGCGAGGTCGGCGAGCCTCAGCTCGTCGAGCCAGACCTCCTCGTCGGTCACCCCGCGTAGGTTTTGGAAGAACAACGACATCCCCACGTGCATGCGCGCACGCTAGTCCCGGCGCGCAATGCGACGTCCGGGATCGCTACTGTTCGGCGAGGGCCGCGCGGCGGCCGGGAGGGGGTATCCATGTCCGACGAGCACAGCGTGCCGTTGCGCGAGCGCCTCGAAGAGTTCATCGGCAAACCGATGGGCGGTGGTGGACCTTCGGTCGGCCCCGACCCGGTGAATCTCCCCATGATCCGCCACTGGGTCGACGCGCTCGACGACCGGAACCCGATCTATCTCGACGACGCCGCGGCCCGTCGGACGCCGTTCGGCGGATTGGTCGCACCCCCCGCGATGCTGCAGTCGTGGACCATGGGTCGGCCCACGGTGCAGGGCATCGCCGAGCGCGGCGGCGCCCCCGGCACCCCCGGCCGCAGCGCGCTCAGCGAGCTCGACGCGGCCGGGTACACCGCGACGCGGGCCACGAACTCCGAGCTCGAGTTCGAGCGCTACCTGCACCCCGGCGACGAGATCACCTCCACCACGATGCTCGAGTCGATCTCCGACGAGAAGCGCACGGCGCTCGGCACGGGGTACTTCGTGACGTGGATGAGCACCTACGTCGATCAGCAGGGCGAGGTCGTCGGCCGCCAGCGGTTCCGCGTGCTCAAGTTCCGCGCCGAAGCCGGAGTCCCGGCATGAGCACGCACACGCAGCAGTCGCTCGAGTGGACCTCGATTCGTGTCGGCGACGAGATCCCCCCACTCGATGTGCCGCTCACCGCGAGCGTGATCGTTGCCGGAGCAATCGCCTCACGTGACTTCATGCCGGTTCACCACGACCTCGCGTACGCGAACAAGCAGGGCGCCCCCGACATCTTCATGAACATCCTCACGACGAACGGTTACGTCGCCCGATTCGTCACCGACTGGGCTGGCCCTCACGCGCAACTGAAGTCCATCTCCATTCGGCTCGGCGCACCGGCGATGCCCGGCTTCTTGTTGCGATTCACCGCTGTCGTGCAACGAACGGAACGACAGGGCGATCTCGGCCTCGTCGACATCGCGTTGCGCGGTGCCACCGATATCGGTGACCACGTCACCGGCAACGTCGTGTTGCTGCTCCCCGCGTCAGACCGGACGCGTCTCGGGAAGGCGCACCAACGGGATGAGACGATCGGTCTTGGCCTGATAGTCGACGTACCACGCACGGTCGGCGGTTAGCTGGGCCCACGTCTCGGTGTAGTCGTCGCCGTGCAGGATCTCGGGCACCGACCAGTACGCACCCGACTGCGCGCCACACCGCACCTCGGGGTTCGACTCACGGTCACGCAGGTTGAGGTACCACGACGGGTGACCCACGGCGCCGGCAAACGACGCGACCACGACACGATGCCCGTTTGCGTCGCGCCAGATCGGCAACGCCACCTTGTGCACCTTGCCGCTCTTGCGACCGACCGTCTGAACCGTGACGTGGTGCATCCCCGCCTGCACCCAGACCTCGTCGCCCTGCATCGTCTCGAGCGCCTGCACGTGCATCTTCGTGATCTTGGGGATCTCGTCGAGCGAGGGGGTCGCCCACGCCTGTTCGACCTTCTGGCTCTGCGTCATGGCACGCATTCTAGCCAACCGACTGATGCCGGGCGCCGACGGCACGCCGAGCGCGTATCCAGCATCCGGGCACGGTGTCGCGATTCTGCGCAGGACGCCAGCCCTTGGCGACATCGGTCACGGGGAGTGACGGCGCCGTGTCTTTCGTAACGAGACCGTGATAGACAAAGATCGCCGTGCGTGCGGGGCTACCCACTCACCGCGTTCAGACCGAGTCGTGGACCACCGAGGATCAGCCGAGATGCGCATGCGGGGAGTTGCCACGGGGATCGTGCTCGTCCTCACTGCTTGTGGGGCCGGCTCCGGGACGCCGGGCTCCACCGCCCGATCCATCGGCACCCAACCCGCTGGCCTCTCCTTCGCCGGTGTTGGATCCACCGATACCCGCCTATCGGTGGACTTCTTCGATGCGAGAGCCAGCTTCGCGATCGGCCGAGCCGACGCCGCTCGGGCCGTTTCCCCGGCAGGCATCACCCCGACAGGTCCGGCTATCGACCTCGATGTCACCCTCGACCTGCCGGCGGTCGGGTCACTCGAGGACGCGATTCGAGCCGACCAGGCCAAGCTCCCCCAACCCAGCTGGTGGAGCGGTTCGTGCAACGCCAACCGCAGCCGCGGGGCCTACCCACTAGGCGCGTCGTTTCGCGGGGTGGTGGCCTGTGGGCCCCAGCCCGGCAAGTCCGACGGACGGCTCGTGCACTTCTTTCCCACCGCCTGGGGTGAGTACGAGTGGCAGTGCACCGAACTGGTGTACCGATTCATGTACCTCGCCTATGGCATCGTGCCCTACAACGGCAACGGCGACCAGGTGGTCGAGAACTACCGACCGGCGTATGGCGGCTGGATGGTCAAGGTGACCAATGGCTCGGGCGAGCTCCCGGTGCCCGGCGACGTGTTGTCGTTCCTGAGCGTGCACACCGCAATCGTCACTGGCGTTCACGTCGACACGCAGGGCAACGGCTCGATCGACATCCTCGAACAGAACGCCGCCGGCAACGGATCGACCAAACTCGCGGTCAACGGCTTCCGCATCGCCCGCGTCAAGAACTGGTTGCACCACCTCGTCGGCTGAGCGACGTCAGCTGGTTCGAGGGAACCGGAACAAGGCCCGCGCGTTGCGTTCGATCATGCGGTGCGCCTCGTCATCGGGAACGTCGGCCAGGATCTTCTCGGCGTAGGCCCGCGACCGCGGCCACTTCGAGTCGGCGTGCGGATAGTCCGACTCGAAGAGGATGTGATCGACGCCGATGCGATGGCGCATCTCGATGCCGACCGTGTCGTCGAGCAGGCACCCGAAGACGTTGCTTCGATAGAGGTCAGACGGCCGAACCGTGTGATGCAGGTCGGTCCGGTCGTGGCGATGTTGTTGCCACACGTAGTCGGCTCGCTCAAGCGCCGCGGGGATCCAACCGAGACCACCTTCGCTCAACGCCAACTTCACGCCCGGGAACTCGTGGAAGACGTGGGACATCAGAAACGTCACGAGGGTGGTCCACGAGCTGGTCGGCATGAGGAACGAGGTCACCGACTGCGGCGAGTCGGGCGTGGGCTTCGGCGTGTCACCTGACGAGCCGATGTGCGTACACACCACCAGCTGCATGTCCTGGACGGCGGCCCAGAACGGGTCCCAGCTGTGATCGAAGATCGACGGAAGGCCGAGGGGCACCGTGTTCTCGGGGAAGCTCACCGCACGAGCGCCCTTCGCCGCGGTTCGCTCGAGCTCGGCGACGCACGCCGCCACATCGCCCAATGGCATCAGGACCATAGGGATCTGACGATCGGGCGCGTACGCACACCACTCGTCGAGCACGAAGTCGTTGTAGGCCTGCACACAGGCGAGCGCGAGCGCGCGATCAGCGGTTCGCACGAAACGTGTGCCGGCAAAGCGCGCAAACGTGGGGAAGCAGAGCTGGGCCTGCACACCATCGAGGTCCATGTCGGCGATGCGGTCCTTGATCGAATAGCAACCCGGACGGACCGAGGCGTAGTGCAGCGGGCCGCGGCGACGGTCCTCGGGTGCGATACCGGCGATGCCCATGCCTGCGGTCTGGGTGATCAAGAGGCCGTCGAAGCTCCAGGCTTCGCTCCCGGCGGGGAACACCTTGCCGAAGTCGTCAGCGAGCGGCTCGGTGCACTCGACGAGGTTCGGGCCGCGCTCGCGAAAACGCGCCGGTAGCCGCGACGTCCACAGGTCGGGTGGTTCGAGCAGATGGTCATCGACCGACACGTACTGCATGTGCGCTTGCAGCGGCATGGGGCCACCGTAGTCAACGGAGTTCGATGACGGCGCGTCGATAGCCGCGGATCGACCAACCGGGCTTGATCTCGAGCGGCTGATCCGGGTCCAACCGGTACGACGGCGCCATGGCGAGCAGCTCCTCGAAGGCCACGCGTGCCTCGAGACGCGCCAGGTGCGAACCGAGGCAAAAGTGCACACCATGACCGAACCCGACGTGCCCCGCATCGGTTCGACCAAGTACGAACGAATCGGGGTCGACGAAGTTTCGCTCGTCACGGTTGGCCGCACCCCAATAGAGCTCGACGACCGCTCCGGCCGGGATCACGACGCCGTGCATCTCCACCGGTACCGCGGTGGCGCGGTACAGCATGTGCACCGGCCCGTCGAAGCGCAGCATCTCCTCGACAAAGGCCGGAATGAGCGAGGGGTCGGCCACGAGCCGCGCCCTCAGCTCGAGATCACCAGCGAGGTACACGATCCCGGTGCCGATGAGGTTCGCCGTGGTGTCGTTGCCGGCCACGACGAGGTGCAGCAGGTAGCCGAGGAGCTCCTCATGGGTGAGCGGACGACCGTCGACCTCGGCGGTGAGCAGGGCGGAGATGAGGTCGTCGCGCGGCTCGCTGCGACGGGCCGCCAGTAGCGGTTCGAACATGGCATAAATTTCGTCATTGGCCACCGCAGCCTGCTCGGGCGCGCCGGCGATGGAGATCTCCGAGAGCGCATGGCAGCGCATGTGCAGGTGGCGCTCCAGCCCGATGAGATCCCCGATGGTGGTGCTGGGTATGGGTGCCGCAAAGTGCTCGACCACCTCGAGTTCACCGGCGTTGCGGGCGAACTCGACGAGGTTGCGCGCGGTTCGCCTTACGTCGGGCTCGATCGTGGCCACCCGCCGCGGGCGAAAGCGCGTGGCCAACAACGCCCGCCACACATCGTGCTCGGGCGGATCCATGCGGGTGATCCGGTCGAACACCTCGGAGCGCGTGGCGGCCGACGAGAACCGCACGTGGTCGCGGGCGGCGTCGCGGACGTCGGCGTACCGCGTGAGCACGAATGCGCCGCGCTCGCTGTCGTGGAAGACCGGGTGCTCGTCACGGAGGTACCGATAGGTCGGAAATGGGTCGCGGTGGAACTCGGGCGTGCGGAGCCTGCGAGGCTCGCTGTGGGGTTGCGAACGGTTCACAGCCACGCGGTCATCGCAATTGGAGGGTCAGCTCGTCAGGGCCACGAATCGCGGTGATGCCCGAGGTCCAGGTGAGCTCGTCGGTCGCGAGCTCGACCCGGGGAAAACGGGTGACCAGGGTTTCGATGACCACCCGCAACTCGAGCCGGGCGAGCCAGCTGCCGATGCACACGTGGGGCCCCTTGCCGAACGCGATGTGCTTCGGCGCGTCGGCTCGGGTGATGTCGAGCACATCAGCGTCGGCACCCCACTTGGCCGGGTCGCGGTTCGCGGATGCGATCCAGGCCACCACGGCCGCACCCTCGGGGACGACGTCATCGCCGAAGCGGTAGTCCTCGAGCGCGGTGCGGCGCATGTACTGCGCGGTCGGGTCGAAGCGCAGGAGCTCCTCGACGGCGTTGTCGCACAGTTTCGGGTGTTCGACGAGCAGCTCCCACTGTGACCGGTTGTGCATGAGGGCCAGCAGGCTGAGTGAGATCTGATTCACCGTGGTGTGCATGCCCGCCAGATAGAGCGTGTGCAGGTAGGGCACCACATGGTCGTGAGTCATCACCGTGCCCTCATCGGCCGCGGCGAGGACCGTGCTCACGAGGTCGTCGCCCCGGTGACTGCGCTTCCACTCGACCACCTCGTCGAGGTGCCGGTAGAGGTCCTGGGCCGCGGCGACGAAGTGCTGGATCTGCTCGGGGCCCGAGAACGCGTCGATGAGCGCCAGGCTCTTGAACGTAACGTCGCGCAACGCGGTGGGATCAGGCAGCTCCGGTACCCCGAGGAGCAGGCACATCAGGCGATACGGGAGCAGGTACCCGATCTCATCGACGACGTTCAGCAACGAACCGGGCACCTTCGCGGTGAGCGCATCGTCGACGATCATCTGCGTGCGATCACGCAGCACCTGCATCTTCTGGTTCGACAGAGCGGGCGCGATCAGGCGGCGGGGGCCGGTATGGCCCGCGCCGTCCATGGCGAAAGGGTTGAGTGGATCTCGCGACGTGCGCTCGTTACGCCGGATATCGGCCAGCCCGAAGCCCACGTCATCGAACTGCAGCAAGAACCACTGGTTGCTCGGCTGGTGATGGTGCACCCGGCCCTGAGCGCGCATCGCGGCCAGCACGGGATATGGATCCTCGGCGAACGACTCGCTGCGCACATCGACGAAAGCGTGATCGGCCACGACCGAACGATAGTGCGCCTGTTCGAGCCCGGCGTCGTGCACCGACGACGAGGCTCATCCTGGGGAGTTCGGGCTCACCCTGCGTCGGCGAGGTCACCCGGGTCGAGGTGTGCAGCCGCGAGCTGCGCGTTGTCGGCGGCGGCGCGACCCGATGCCCAGCCGGCGGCATCGAAGCTCCGGCGGCCTTTGCGCGACGTCAGCTCGCCGAAGCGCTCGGTGATGAACTCGTCGACGGCCTCGGCGCGCGATCGCAGCACCGGGAGGAAGCCTGCACCCTGATCGGCCTCGACCTCGGCGAACACCGCGGCGTTGATCTGGCGCAGGCGCTCGTCGATGCGCGACGTGTACGACACGAGGAACGCGGAACGAAACGCTTTGGTGCGGGCGCGAGTTCCGGCATGTGCCGCCTGCGCCGCGTCGTCCATGGCGGTCTGGGCCTGCACCAGAAGTGAGGTGAACAACAGCTCGACCGAAGCGAGGTCGGAGGAGAACCCGACCACCGTGCACATGGCCAGCGACACGTGGAGCACCGCGCGGCAGCGGCCGGCCTGGGCCACGGTATGCAACAGCTGCGCCTTTGCTTCGACGTAGGGCGCCTCGATGGGGAAGCGGAGCGCAGTCGGTTGCTCGTGACGGTTCGGCGCGCCGCTCTGCACGAGCGCCGCGTCGATCGCGTGGCGGGTCATGAGCTCCTGGGCCTTGGCGGTGAACGCCAGCGCCTCGGCTTCGAAGGTGGTGGACTCGGCCTTGGCAAGCATGTTGCGGATGCGCCCGAGCAACGGATCGGACTCGCGACCGGTGGCGCCGAACAGATCGGCGAACCACGTGGTGGGCGGCGCGACATCGCCGGTGCCGGGCGGAGGTAGCAGCATGTCGAGCGGTGGGAGGTAGGTCAGGTTGCCCAGCACGTCGACGAACGCAGCCACGACCTCCGTGCGATCGAGCCGTTCGTCGCGGACCCACTGACCGGCGAGCCCGAGCCCGGCACGCACCCGAGGCAGATCGAGAGACTCGACCTGGGCGGTCCAGCGCTGGTGCATGGTGACCGAGCGACGGCCCGCATGATCGACCGCGACGGCCAACGCCACGAGGCGCGCCGCAGGCGCCGAGTGACACCCGAGCCGGCCCTGGCGAACCAGCTCGGCCGGCTGCCAGCCGCGTGTCCAGTGCGCGGCGATCTGTTCGATGATGAGCTGCTCGGCCGCAAGATCGACGGCCTCGTGGCGATACGCGCAAAGGTGCGCGATGAGGTCGAAATCGAGGCCGAACTGTTCGCCGCGCGACTCCGCTGCAGCAGCGATGAGGTGGGAGCGCACGGTCTCGGCCTCGGACGATGACGCGCCGTTGTTGGTTGTCATGGCCCCGAACCCTAGGGCGAGGGTGTGACAGCGCCCGTACCGACGAACGCCGCGCCGAGTCTGCGGGGCGGCGACGCCGGGAGGGTGCCAGACTCGGCGGGTGGCGCTTCTCGACGACAAAGTAGTGATGCTGACCGGAGGCTCGAGTGGCATGGGACGCGCCGGCGCGGTGCTCATGGCCCGCGAGCACGCGGCGCACCTGTACCTGATCGACCTCGACGAAGAAGGCGGCGCGGGCACAGTCGACCTCGTGCGAGAGGCGGGTGGCAATGCCACGTTCGTGCACGCCGACGTCTGTGACGACGACGCAATCGCGTCGATCGTCCGCCGCATCGTCGACGAGCACGGGCGGCTCGACTGCGCGTGGAACAACGCCGGCATCACCGATGTGGGGCGGCCGTTCGCGGAACTTGATCGCGCGTCGTGGGATCGCATGATCGCCGTCAATCTCACCTCGGTGTTCGTGTGCATGAAGTACGAGCTGCAGCAGATGGTGGTGCAGGGATTCGGTTCGATTGTGAACACCGCATCGGCTTCGGGCCTCGTGGCAACGCCGGGCCTCGTGCACTACACCGCGGCGAAGCATGGCGTGCTCGGCCTCACCAAGCAGGGAGCGCTCGAGTACAACAGCAAGGGCATACGCGTGAACGCGGTGTGCCCCGGCATGGTCGACACGCCACTGACCCAAGGCCTATTCGACACGAACCCACGGCTTGCCGCGTCGATCCAGCGGCTGATGCCGGGCGGCCGGCTCGGCCAGCCCGAACAGGTCGCCGAAGCCGTCGCCTGGTTGTCCAGCGATCACGCCAGCTGGGTGTCGGGCCTGTCGATGGTGATCGACGGCGGTTACGTCAACCGTTAGTCACGAACGCCGCGTATTCGTCAAGGGCGCGCAAAATGTCGTCGCGCCCCGCGGTGGGCAACCGAAGCCCAACCTCGTCGATGCCGAGCGTCTCGTAGTAGTCGAGCTTCTGTGCGGTCGGGATCACGGCCATCGGCGCAATCCAGATCGTCGCGGGATCGCGACCGGCCGCTTCTACCGCAGCGCGCAACGTGGGCAGGGCGGTGGCCAGACCACCCGCGCCGATAGGCATCCAGCCGTCGGCCCACTCGGCGATCGCCGAGAACATCTTCGGTCCGGCAGCGCCGCCGATCAGCACCTTGGGTCCACGTGGCTGCACCGGTTTCGGATACGAGCGGCTCGGCTCGAGCCGGTAGAAGGAGCCATAGAAGCTCGCGACGTCGTCGATCCAGAGCGAACGCATGCACAGCACGGCTTCGCGTACCTGCTCGCGTCGGGTCTCGAACACCACCCGATGCGTGGCCATCTCCTCACGATTCCAGCCGTACCCCACACCGAGGCTGAAGCGACCTCCCGACACCACATCGAGCGTCGCCACCTGCTTCGCCATCGCGATCGGATCGTGTTGGACCGGCAACGACACGCTCGTCCCGAGACGCAAGCGCGTGGTCGACGCGGCGATCGCGCTCAACATGACGAGTGGGTCGAACGTGCGCCAGTACATCTCGGGCAGCTCGTCCTCACCGTTCGGTGCCGGCGTGAGGCGGCTCGTCGGGATGTGCGTGTGCTCGGGTAGGTACAGCCCATCGAAGCCGCGCTGCTCGGCTTCTTTCGCCACCTCGATCGGCGACATCGACTGATCCGTAGCGTGGTAGTTGAGGCTCCTCAGCATCGCCTCGCACCGTAGCCGGGCACGATCAGCCCGTAACGATGACCAACTGGTGCGCGGCGCGCGATGCCGAGAGATAGATCTCTGAGGGCGTCATACCGCGTGCGTCGACCACCACCGCGTCGTACTCGACACCCTTGTGGCTCCAGACGTCGGACGATTCGATCACCGCGACGTGAGGCCACCTGACGCGCAGCTCGGCAGCCGCGGTCTCGATGTCGGTGGCCACCTCGACCTCGATGCCCGTAGGTCGAACGCCGAGCAACTCGACGGCGTCCAGACCGTGACGCGATGCGTGCCCATTGAGCCAATCGGCGATCTCGGCCGACATGCGATACGCGGTGGCCATCTGCTCGAGCGGCGCGTCGAGTTGCGCGGCGACAGCGCGAAGTCCCAAGCCCCCGGGCGCGGACCGCTGCGCGTCGTCGCCGACGAGCGTGAGGCCGTCCGAGCGCCGTTGCACAGCACGCAACTGAAACAGCGTCAGATCCTGTGCCTCGTCCACGATCACGTGCGAGTACCGCACGGCAACACCCTCGAAGCGGGCCTTGACTTCGTCGCGCAGGGCGCCGTCGTCGTCAACCGCCCGCCATGCCTCGATCAGGTCGTCGTCGACACCGAGCGCCTCGAGCGTGGCCCGGCTGCGCACCTTCCGCCACGCGGTGGCCGCGCTGACCGCAGGGAACACGTCCTTGACCTCGCGCTCGACCTCGGCGCGCGGTACTTCGAGCAACGCAACG